>Ga0335074_10000217_pt1 | contig 88176 bp, 88 predicted proteins | sample Lox_Sample_23_FD_206715 | JGI IMG/M metagenome (GOLD analysis project Ga0335074, IMG submission 206715) | Soil microbial communities from Loxahatchee National Wildlife Refuge, Florida, United States - Lox_Sample_2.3 | ecosystem: Environmental > Terrestrial > Soil > Wetlands | place: USA... | reverse complement strand
GTCGGAAGAACGCCTGCATCGCCAGGTCGAGGCGATGCAGTACGGCGTCTTCGCATTCCCGGTAGACTGCCGCAAGGCGGCCGTCAAGACGGTCAATCGGCTTGCGCAGTGCCGTGATTTCCGCGTATTGCATCCTGGCAGAAATCTTCACCTTACGCAGACGGTATGCGTCGCGACGCTCTTGGAGCAGCGCGTTGTACAGTTCCCGCGTGACGTCCAGCGCAAAGCGAAGGCGCTCCGCCTGACGGAACGTGGGATACAGCCGCACGCGTTCGATGCGTTTCACGCTTCCTCGAGTCTAGCGACTATCAATGCCATACGCCTGGCAGTCACCTCGGTTGCAGGTTCGGCCCGTTCGTGGCTTCACGGCTACGCCTTACCATCACAACTCACTGCGCTCGTGCAGGCGGTTACACGCCGTCCTGGCGCTCCAAGGGAAGAATGGCTTTCGCGGTCCCTCGACTACGCTGCGCTCCGCTCGGGATGACAAGTGCAGCAGTCCCTCGACTCCGCTTCGCGGAGCTTGTCCTGAGCGAGCTCCGCGAGTCGAGGGGCTCGGAATGACAAAGCCCCTCGACAAGCTCAATGCAAGGCCGAGCGGATTGCCTCGATCGTTTCGTCGATATCCGCAACGCTGTGGGCGGTCGAGACGAACATCACTTCGTTCTGGCTCGGCGGGAGCAAAATTCCGCGATCGAACATCGCATGCCAGTAGCCGGCGTACCTCTTCGCATCCGCGGCGAGCGCGTCGTCGTAGTTCCGATTCGGCGGTCCCGGGCGGAATTTGAAATCGACGATCGACTCGTGCTGCACCACGGCATACGGGAGACCGAGACCGGAAAAGATCGCGCGAATGCCGCCGGCGAGTGCTTCCGCGAGGCCGCGCATGTGGTCGTAATACTCGGGATGCGCTTCGAGCAGATCCAGCACCCGGTGCGCCATCGCGACGCAGAATGGATTGCCGCCATGCGTGCCGCCGGTGAACGTCGCACCGATCGGCGCGAGCACGGCCATCACGTCTTCGCGGCCGCCGAAGGCCGCGATCGGCGCGCCGCCGCCCATGATCTTGCCGACGATCGTCATGTCCGGCTCGATGCCGGCGCGCGCCTGCGCGCCGCCCAATCCTAATCGCAGCCAGGTGATCACTTCGTCAAAAATCAGCAGCGCGCCGTAACGCGCCGTGCGCTCGCGCAGCCCTTCCAAAAACCCGGCAACCGGCGTGACGTAACCCATGTTCCCGACGACCGGTTCCACGATGATCGCCGCCAGTTCGTGCTCACGTCCGGCCAGAAAGCGATCGACGTCGGCGAGATCGTTGTAGCGCGCGACGACGACGTCGCGCATCACGCCTTCGGGGATACCGCTCGCCCGTGCATCCGGCGTGTGCGCCGACGCGCCGGCATCGAGCAGCGCGAAGTCCGAGTGACCGTGATAGTTGCCGGCAAACTTCAGCACGAGCGAGCGTTGGGTGAAGGCGCGCGCGACGCGGATCGCGCTCATCACCGCCTCGGTTCCGGTGGTCACGAAGCGCATCCGCTGCATCGAAGGAAGATGGCCGCGGATTCGTTCGGCGAGCCGTATCTCTTCCGGATGCGTCGCGCCCCAGACGAAGCCGTCCTGCGCGATCGCATCGAGCCCCGTCACCAGCGCAGGGTGCGTGTGGCCGAAGAGCAGCGGGCCATAGGCCATGACGTAATCGACGTACCGCCGCCCCTCTTCATCAAACGCGTGCGCGCCCCGCGCGCCTGCCTGCACGAACATCGGGCCGCCGACGGCCCAACCCGAACGCACCGGCGAATCGCAGCCGCCGGCCAGGACCGCGTGCGCGCGTTGAACGGTTCGGCTCAGTCCGGTCTGCATGTTCACTGCGGCGCCGCCGGGTGCAACCATTTGGGCCCTCCTACGGTTAGGGGTAGCGTTACAGGTTTTCGAATTCCGCGGTCCCACCTTTTCTACAGTGTACTAACGAGTCTCGAACCCCAGGACAAATCCAGAGTTAGGAGACTCGTTCATGTATAGAGATGAAACGCTCAGCTGTATCGACTGCGGACGCCCGTTCGCGTTCACGACCGGCGAGCAAGAATTCTTCGCGATGAAGGGCTTTACCAATAAGCCCAGCCGCTGTGCGGATTGCCGGGCGGTGCGAAAAGCGCGCCAGCCGCAAACCGCCGGCGCCGGCTACGGCCGCCGTGAGATGTTCCATGCAACGTGCAGTCAGTGTGGAGGGCCGGCCGAAGTGCCGTTCCAGCCGCGTACCGACAAGCCCGTGTACTGCCGGAGCTGCTTCACGTCGCGCCACGCCGGCTACCGCTGAAGATAGCGCGGGCTAGCCGCGCGCCTTTAGAGGCGCCCCTGCGGGGGCGCCTTTTTTGTTTCGCCGAATAGGGAGATTGTGCCGCACCTAGAGATTCAGATCACCCCGCAGAGCAACATCAAGGAGCTGGTCGCCGCCCTGCCCATCGCGGCCGATGTGCTGAGTCAGTTCGGTCTGGGCTGCGCCGGCTGCGGCGTAAGCAAATACGAGACGGTGGAGCAAGGCGCGAAGGCGCACGGACTGCGCGTCGAGCCGATCGTCGCCGCGCTCACGCAAGCGCGGCTCTCGGGTTTCGTTCCGCTGATTTCAAACGAAGATCGCACGCCGGCGCGCCGCGCGCCCGGCGCCTTCACCGGCCGCGCCAAGATCGCGCACGTCATACCCGTTATGTCGGGCAAGGGCGGCGTCGGAAAGTCACTCGTCACCGCGCTGCTCGCGCTCGGACTACGCCGCAAACATCTCGCGGTCGGCATTCTCGATGCCGACATCACCGGACCGTCGATTCCGAAACTTTTCGGTTTGCACACGCCGCTTGCGATCGAAGCTGATCCCAACGCGCCGAAAACGGCGCAAGGCAATCCGCAGCCGTTGATGGTGCCCGCCGTTTCGCGCAGCGCGATCGAAGTGGTCAGTTCGAATCTGCTCACCGACAAAGAAGACACTGCGATGATCTGGCGCGGACCAATTCTCTCCGGCGTGATCCGCCAGTTCTACGAACAGGTGCTCTGGAGCGACCTCGACGTACTGCTGATCGATCTGCCGCCGGGAACCTCGGACGCTCCGCTGACGGTTCTGCAATCGCTCTCGGTCGACGGCGTCGTGCTGGTGACGATGCCGCAGGCGCTGGCGACGATGATCGTGCGCAAAGCCGCGAACCTGGTGCACCAGCTCAAGAAACCGATTCTCGGCGTCGTCGAGAACATGTCGTACTTTACGGCTCCGGATACCGGCGAGCGCTACGAGGTCTTCGGGCCTTCGTACGCCGATCGCGTCGCGGAGCTGGCGCATGCGCCGGTCTTCGCGCGCATTCCGATCGATCCGCGCAAGGCCGCACTGGCGGACGAGGGACGCGTCGAAGAGATCGACGACCCCGTCTGCGACCAACTCGCCGCGGCGCTGCTCGAATCGTTGCTCGCGCATCCCAAACCCAAAGAGACCATCTCGTTGGTATGAGAGCGTTGGCCGGCGCTTCCCTCGCACTGCTCTTGGCCGCGGCACCTCAGCCATCATCGTCGCCGCAGCAGACCCAATGGCTCGGTATAACGCTGGGCGAGACGCAAGCAAACGTCTATGCACGATTCGGTGAAGCCGGGTTTGTCGCGCAGTTAGCCGACGGCGACAATTTCATCGCTTACGCGCTCGATGAGGGGAGAGCCGCGTTTTACGTCGGTTTTCACCGCGGGTACGTCGTAAGTATGCAGCTCGCGCGCCCGGTCTTCGCGCGCCCGTCGATTCCGGCATCGGCGTTAGCCGATCCGCTCGGCATCACGCTCGGAATGCACTTGAGCGAAGTGGTCGGGAAGCGAGGACCGGGACGGCAAACGATCGACGCACGGCAGCGTCCGACGCTCACTTACAGCGACCCGAGCGGTGCGACCTGGACCTACGCGTTTCGCAACGATCTCGTCGATTCCATCGCCTTTGCGGCACCGAAGGATGCCTTCGACGGGCTCCCGCGCGCTTCTGCGCCGGCGACGCACGGCGGCACCTCGTTCGCCGATGCCTTGCTCGACGGCGCAACCGACGAGTTCAGCGGCGCAATGGACGAGGAGATGTATCTTCTCACGCTGCGCTGCAACAAGAATGGCGATGCATTTCGAGAAGCCTCGCAAGCGCTCGCGAATTACGAGGGTCATCCGTACGACGTCCTTCACCTCGTATGCCCCCGCGGCGACGAAACGCGCGACATCTACTTTGCTATCGGCTCGTTCTTCGGGAAAATGTGATCCTTTATTTTCTGCGCCACGGTCCGGCCGGCGATCGCGAGACGTGGCAGGGTTCCGACTTCGACCGGCCGCTCACGCCGGACGGGCGAAAGCGCATCGCACGCGAAGCACAATCGCTGCGCGAACTAAAGCTCGTACTCGACGTCATCGTCACCAGCCCGCTCGTGCGCGCGCGTCAAACCGCCGAGATCGTCGCCAAGGAACTGCGCTTGCACGACGCACTCGTCGAGGACGAGCGGGTCGATACCGAGTTTTCGCTGGAGCGGCTGGCGAGATTGCTCGATGACCATCATGACGTCGACGCGATCATGCTCGTGGGTCACGAGCCGTCGATGAGCGAGGTGATCAGCCTGCTGATCGGCGGCGCCGATCTCGACTTAAAGAAAGGGAGCGTCGCCGCGGTCGACGTCCGCGGCGGTTCGCCGCTGACCGGCCGTCTGATCTGGTTGGCCTCACCCAAACTCCTCGCGCATGGTGTTAGACTCCGTGATGACAAGGACCGCACGATGAGCCATACTCGGCGAAGTGTTGTGAGTGACACTTCGGACGCAGTGATAGCCCCTGCGTCCGATTCTATATCCTGATAGTTAACCGCCGATTGAATCGTGTCAGTGCGGGTGGTGCCAGCCCCCGGCCGGCATCACCATGATCACGTTCTGCGCGTGCATCGGGCCGCGATCGACCGAGGCGCGGAAGCGGCCGGTGATCGTTTGCGTTTGCCCCTCGCTCACCGTGGCGCTTCCGAACTGCACGACGTTGACGCACTGCGCATCGCAGAGTTGATACTGCGTGATCGTACCGCGCGGGCCTTGCTTGGTCTGCACGTTCTTGACGGTCCCGGTGACGGTGACGCTCTGGCGGTCGTACGTCGACGCCCCGGCGACGACGGCTGAAGGTGCGAGCGCCGTGTCCGCACATGCAACGCCGGCCGAGATCGCGAGCACGGCCGCGAGGGCGAAAAAGTGTTTCATGGGTACCTCTTATGGATTAGAGACGATGATAACGTTGCGCGCTTGAATGATGCCGTTGGAAAAGATCGTATGGAACGTCCCGGCAACGGTGAGCGACTGCCCCGGTGCGAACGAAGGCCGGGTGAACTCGACCACGTTGATGCAGCGGCTGTCGCAGAGCGCAAACTGCGAAACCACGCCGCCCGGGATCGCTCGAACCGTGACGTCCTCCACGATGCCGATCACGGTGACGTTCTTGCGCTCGTACTTCGCCGGAGCGGCGAGAATGCCCGAGGGCGCAAACAGGGTCGCGGCCCGGGCCGAGGAGCGCACCGCCAAACCGAACGCGGCGGCGAGCATCAGCGCGATGAAGAGTGCTCGCAAAACCCGTTCGGGCAACCGCTTGGCCAAATTGACACCGTGAGGCACCGCGATTGCTCCGCCGAGGGCAAGGGCGATTCCTGGAATCCACGCAACGTCGCGCGCAAAACCATAGGTCACGATGCTCACCACGGTCCCCGGAGCAACCAGCGCGAGGCCCATCCCTTGAGCGACGACTTGGCTCAACCCGAAGAACATCGACATCATCGGCACGGCGAAGATCGCGCCGCCGACGCCGAACAATCCTGAGAACGTTCCACCGACCGCTCCGATCAGCGCCGCCAGCGGCCAGGGGTAATGGTGTTTGGCTACGGCTCGCTGGGGACCAAAGGTGCGCCACGCCATCTGCGCCGCAATGGCTGCGATGAAAATCGCGAAGGCCATTCGCAAGAGCCCGCTCGGCATCGTGGTCGCGAAGTGGGCCGCGACGTAGGTACACGGTACGGCCGAAACCGCGAGCGTGACCGCCAAACGCACGTCGAATCCAACTTTGTGGAAGTAGTTCCACAGTCCGAGCAGGACGTTCGGCACGATCATCACCATCGCCGTTCCCTGCGCCGCCTGTTCCGAATATCCGAAGAAGACCCCGAGCACCGGAATACCGATGAGTCCACCTCCGATACCGAAGAGACCACCGACATAACCAAAGACGAGGCCGCAGAGAAAATAGACGGCAATGCTCAGCATGGGTCACACGTTCGCGGCATCGTTCGTAGAGTCTGGTGTTGAGTGAGATTCTTTTCGGCCCGTTCGTGCTGAGCATGCCCGAGCAGCAGCTGTGGCATGCCGGTTCGCCCGTGATGCTCAAGCCCAAGGAAGCCGAACTCCTCGCGTTCCTCGCCCTGCAGCGCCCGAGGACCATCTCCAAAGACGAGATCATCGAGCGGCTCTGGCGAGGCGCCGCGGCGAGCGACGCCGCGCTGACCCAAACCGTCTATCGCTTGCGGCAGACGCTCTCGCAGCACGGAGGCGACCGCGAGTTCATTCGCACCGTGCCCGGCATCGGTTTGCAGTTCACCGGTGGTTCGCCGATCGAAGCAACAAATCAGTCGCCCGATTTCCAGCGCGCCGAATTTCCGCTCTTCCAGCAAGCGGTCTCGAAGTTTCGCCGCCGGACCGAGGGCGCAATCATCCAGGCCATCGGGCTCTTCGAGCGTATCTGCGAGCGCGACCCCGACTATCTTGCGGCCCGCATCATGCTTGCCAAGGCCTATATTGCCGCCGGCATCCGGCTCTTCTACGAACCGTACCGAGCCTATTGGCTCGCAAAGTGCACGCTCGCCACCGTCATCGAAGACGATCCTTCTTCGGCCGACGCGTTCGCCGCGCTGGCAACGCTGCTGCTCTTTTTCGGTGCGAATCGCGAACAGACGCGCAGCGCGGTCGAGCATGCGCTGGTGCTCGGTCCGCAGTTGCCCGCCGCGCACAGCGCTGCCCTTTGGGAGCGCCTCGCCCGCCAAGATTTCGACGCGGCGCTGACCCAAGCCGACTTGGCCGTGAGCGCACGGCCCGCTTCACCGAACGCGACCTCGCAGCTCGGGATAGCGCTCTATATCGCGGGCCGGTACGACGAGGCGCGCCGCTATTTCGAAAACGCGCTCACCCTCGATCCCGAACACACGCCGGCGATCTTCTATGATGCGTGTTCGTGCACGATGCTGGAAACCTATGACCTCGCTCTGCGCCGGCTCGAGCGCATCAGCGGCCCGGACATGGCAACGCGCGTCGCGGCGACGCGTGGAATCATCGCCGCCCGGCGTGGGGATCGCGCGCAAGCGCGCGATGCGATCGCGTTGCTCGAGCGCTCACCGATGCCGGCGGAGATCTCGCTCAGCGCCGTGCATCTCGCGTTAGGGCACAACGAGACCGCGGCAGAATTGCTGCAGCGCGCCCTCATGACGCGCGAGCCGGCGCTGTTCATTGCCGCGATCGATCCGCTCTATGCCCCGCTGCGGCGGACGCATGCAGACCTGATACGCACGATCGAACGTGGACGGCCGCCGCTTTGCGATCGCTGTGCGGAGCCGTTACGTTCGAGCGAATTGAACGAATTTTTTCGCATGTCGCTGTGTGCGCGCTGCCGCGCGCTTCACTTGGCTGCGCCGGGCACCTCGCACGACTCGAACGCGATATCGTAAATACCGACGTCGTAGCCCTGTGGTGACAGACGCAGGTCGTGGTGTCCGAAGTTCTTGTTCATGATCAGATCGTACGCACGGGGAGCATCGACCAGCACGTACGACTTTCCGCTCGCGTCGTATTGCAGGTCCGCTCCGGCGTCCTCGCGCGGCACGGGGGCACCGTCTTCGCTCACGTCGACGCGTGAAGGACCGCGCCCCGGCGACATCACGACCGACACCTGTATCGCGTGGTACTCCAGCTCGAAGTAACCACCCCCGCCGCCAAAAAAGACGCCCTCGGGATTCGCGTGCCAGTAGCCGTCGAGATAGACCGCGCCGTCACGGTGATTGCCGCCGCGATCGGCGTAGTCGAGATCGGTCGCGGGATTCCCGAACGACGGCGCGTCGGCAATCGGCGCACGCCCGGTCAAAATCTCCGGGGTCATCGGATAACACACCGCGCCGGGTTTATCGTAGTTGTCTTGCGGCAGGAGCGCCATCAGCGGCGGCAGCGCGAGGCTCGGGTTTCCCGCGCGCAGCAGCGCCTGAATCTTCGATTCGGTCAATTGGTAGTTGCCCTCGCCGGTATTCACGTCGACGAGCCGGCCCTGCTGGTCGAAGAGCATTTCGGTCGGCCACACCTCAACGCCGTAGCGGGACCAGATCGTGTGATTGGGATCCACGATCACCGGCCAGGTAATGCCAAGCTGCTTGGCCCCCTCTTCGACATTTTTGGGTTGCCCCGAGAAATCGAATTCGGGAGACTGCACGCCGACGATCGTGAAGCCGTCGTCGTGATAGCGCTTGTACCACTCCCGCAGATACGGCAGCGTGCGCAGACAATTCAAGCACGTGTATTCCCAGAAATCGACGAGCACGACCTTGCCGCGCAGAGCGCTCGGTTGCAGCGGCGGGCTGTCGAACCAGGCGCTGCCGCCGTCGAACGAGGGCATCGTGGAGCCTTCGGCGAGCGCGCAGAGCGCGAAGATAGCACAGAGCGCCACGCATGAACGTACAATTTGCATCGACACTATCGTCCCATCTTTACCGTCGTTGCGCTTGACACGATCTAACGTGCGTGTTGTTTCGCGTTATGCATGCTGAGCTACTCCTGTGCCATGCTTGAGGCGCGATGTTGCGCGGCCGCGTGCCGCGTGTTTTCGCATACTTCTTTAGGACACCAGAAATGAGGAAAACCAACGCATGAAACGCTCAACGCTACGGCGTTCTGTGGTGGGACTCGCTATGGCCGTCGCATTTTTCTGCCAGGGAACATGGGTACTGGCGGGAACAACCGGCGGCTTGAGCGGGACGGTAAACGACACGAGTGGCAAACCGATAGCGGGTGCGGCCGTCAAGGCTACCTCGGCGTCGCAAATTGCCACTACCACCACCGACGCCTCGGGACACTTCGTGTTCCTCTCGCTGGCACCGGATACATATACGGTGTCGCTCGAAAAAGCAGATTACGATCCTATCTCGATCGCGGGCATCACGGTCTTTGCCGACCAAACGCAGACGCTCGCCTTTACGATGAAACCACGGCTCAAGATCATCGCGACGACCGTTTCGACGGCACCGGGCGCACTCATCAGAGCGGGCACGACCTCCGACGTGTACTCGGTAAATGCGGCGACCAGTGCCAAAGTTACCGGCCTGGGCGGCGGGGGCGGTCTCGACAACGCCTATTCGGCGATCGCGACGATGCCCGGCGCCTACGTGCCGGTCGGCCAAATGGGCTGGTTCCAGACCGTCTATATTCGCGGCGGTGACTTCGATCAAGTCGGCTACGAAGTCGACGGCGTTCCGGTCAACCGCTCGTTCGATACCTATCCATCGAATACGGCAACCTCGCTCGGTCAACAGGAAGTGCAGGTCTATACCGGCGCTGCGCCGGCCGATGCGCAAGGTCAAGGTCTGGCGGGATACATCAACCAGGTGATCAAGACCGGCACGTATCCCGGCTACGCCTCGTCCGATCTGGGCGTCGGCTTCCCAACGTTTTATCACAAAGCAAACGTGGAGGTAGGAGGCGCCTCGCCGGACCGGCTCTTCTCATATTACGTTGGTCTCGGCGGATACAACCAGGACACGCGCGTCTACGATCAATTCGACGGCGCGTCGATCAGCAACGCGTACGGCTCCGTCTTTACGCCGTGCCCGGCTGCGCCGACGGCGAGTCTGCCGTCGTGTTACGTGAACGGGACCTGGATGCCGGGTCAGAGTGTCTTCACGACCGGCAACCCAGCCGACGGTGTGGTAACGCCCGGCTTCGTGAACTCGCCTTTCTCAGCGGACGTCTTTCCGACCACGCTGTACGACCGCGATACGGTGCTGAATTTCCATTTCGGCATTCCGCACAAACACGACGGCGGCCGTGACGACATCCAAGCGCTCTACGAGACTTCGTCAATCGATGAATATCTCTCGAACGCGATTACCGACTTCGGCAATCTCTTCAGCAACCCGGCGCTCGGAATCGGCACCTCGATTCCGTATCTGTCGGGCAACGTTTACACCGGCGGGCTGAATACCGCGATCAATCCGGCGAACATCAGCAGCCAAATCTCGCCGTATACGTGGCCCGACGCGCAAGGGTCGACCTTGCCAGTCAACAACCGCGATGACGAGCAGATCAACGATGCCATCATCAAAGTGCAATATCAGAAGAACTTCGGTTCCAATGCCTATCTGCGCATGTACGGCTACACCGACTACTCCAACTGGCTCAACTACGGTCCGGACGGTGTCGCGTACTATCTGGAGACGGGAGTCGATCAGTACTCGATTCCGGCCGACTATCAGGTCAGCTCGCACACGCGCGGCTTCAGCGCGGAGTTTGCCGATCAGCTCAACCCTGAGAACTTGCTGCAAGTACAAGGCTCGTACACGACGGCGAGCTCCGAACGCACCAACTCGTACACGGGGTTCGAGAGCAACGGCATGCAGATGGCAACGCTGGTGAGCTCGGCGGATCCCGACTCGGGGATCTGCTACATGCCGAATGGAACACCCACCGGCTGCAGCACGATACAGGGCTACGCCCCGGGTAACGTCACCGTCGGTGCGGCGGCCACCGGTGGAGCGGCAGCCTTCGCCCCGATCACCGGAACCTGCGGCGGCGCGCCGTGCGAATGGCTCGCCACCGAGAACGGCTACGACGGCGAATACAACGACGTCACGCCGCAATTCTACTCGGGCGCGATCACCGATAATTGGGATCCGACCGATAAGCTGCATTTCAACGTCGGCGTCCGGTTCGACGACTTCGGATTCGTCCCGAATAGTACGGCCGGCGGTGCGCGTAACTTCTGGTTCAATGCCTGGAACAACGAGATGTGTTACAACACGGCGTCGCCGGGTAGCGCAGCGGTTCCGCTTCCGGTGGTGACGACCGCCGTCAACGCGAGCAATGGAGGGTGCACCAACACGGCGGTCGAGGGAGCGCCGTTCGGCACCGGTTATGTCCCGGCAACACTTACGAACGACCCCGTTACCAACACATTCGAAGTGTGGCAGCCGCGCGTTGGGCTTACGTACACGCTCAACCCGCTCAACGTGATCCGAGCCAGCTACGGCCGGTACGATCAAGCGCCGACGACGGCGTTCGAAGAGTACGACACGCTACAGCAGGATCTGCCGGATTATCTCGGGCCGACGTTTTTCGGCTACGGCCGCACGAGCCCGACCTATCCGATCGCTCCCGAAGTCTCCAACAACTACGACCTGTCGTGGGAGCACCAGTTCAAAGGAACGGACTGGTCGATGAAGATCACGCCTTTCTATCGCAAGACACAAGACCAGATCCAGGAGTTCTTCCTCAACGTCACCACCGGCTTCGTCTCGGGTTTGAACATCGGCGCGCAAACGAATCGGGGCTTCGAGTTCGACTTGCAGAAAGGTGACTTCTCACGAAACGGCCTCTCGGGATTGCTCGCATTCACCTACACCAATGCGTACGTGAATTATAGCAACCTGACCTCGGGTTCGTCGGTTCTGACCGCGATCAACGACAACATCCAGGCCTACAACGCGATGACGTCGGCGTGCGCAACGGGCACGGCGTCGAAATCGCTTTGCGGCTCGGGAACACCGACCACACCGAGCGGCGCCGCGGTGCAGCCGTGCTACGGCCCCGGCATCACCGCGGCCAGTCCGGCGTCGGCTTGCACCGCTGCGGATGTCGCCAACCCATACTGGAACGCATCGCCGCAGGCGCTCTTCAGCACCGGTGCGGACTATTGGCCGTATAGCCTGTTCCCGTTCACGCCGGCTGCAGGGGACTATTCGTCCTTCGTCACGCCGTACGTGGCCACGATCGTGCTGAACTACAAGCACGACAAGTGGGCGATCACGCCCGCGCTGCAATTCAGCGCCGGCAATCGTTACGGCTACCCGCTGGCCGAGACCGGGTACGACCCCTCGAGTTGCAGCACCGCGAGCACATTCCCCATCGGCTCGGTCTACTACGGCTCGGCCGGCGGCTACGGGAATGCAGCCAACCCGGCGAGCTGTACGGACACGCTGTATATCCCCGACATCTCAACCGGTAAATTCGACAACATGGGTGCGTTCATCACTCCGTCCCGATACACGCTGAGCACGCAGTTGTCGTACGATCTCACCCCGCGGATCACCGCAGTGCTGACGCTTGCAAATATCTTTGATATCTGCGCCGGCGGCACGAAGGCTCCGTGGACAACTAGTGCTTACGGACTTCCCTCGCGGGCGATTTGCGGCTACGGCTCGTCGACCGCGGAGGAGTACGGTGCACCGGTCGGCAACGTGGCTCCGCTCACCGCAACCGGCGGCGAGTTGGCGCAGGCACAGACCGCGTACGGCTACACGCCGATCGTCGGTTCGCTGCCGTTCAACGCCTACCTCGACTTTAGGATCAAACTCTAGACGGTTCGGCCGGCCTTCGGCCGGGTGCACATCCTGTGCTCCGAACCTTCAGCCGCATCGTGCGGCTAGACGGTTCGGCCGGGCGGCCGCATCGTGCGGCCAGTCGAGGCACGAAGGGTCTCCGCAAATCGGCGGGGACCCTTCACTCATTTGGGCAAGCTATGACGCGCATGAACGCGCGAAAATTTTGCTTGGGCCTGCTTGCCGGAATGGGCGCTGGTTACGTCGCGATCCGCACGGTGCAGGCGCTCGCGCGTCGTGACACCGCACCGCGTAAACCCTCGCATGATTCTGCTGCCTACGGCAAAGCGCGCCGAGCGCTTGCCGTGGCCGGCGCCATACGCTCGACACTCTCGAGCGTAGCGTTTGCCTACGGACCGCTCGCGCCTCGCATCGCGCGCGCGTTCGAACCGCTCCCGCGCTGGCTGCGGCCCGGAGCATTCGTTGCGGTCGTCGGCATCGGCTCGAGCCTTCTCGAATTGCCGGTTTCGATCGTCGAAGACTACGAGATCGAACGACGGTACGGGTTGACCGACCAATCCGAGCGTGCTTTTCTGAGCGACTTGGCCAAGAGCAGTGCACTCATGATCGTTGTGATGAGCGGCCTTGCGATGTTGGGCGGCATCGCGCTGCGCCGCTTCCGCCGCACCTGGCCGCTGGTTGCCGCGATCGGGATGTTCCCGCTCTTCGTGCTGGCCAACCTGATCGTGCCGGTCTATATTCTACCGCTGTTCAACCGTTTCGAGCCGCTGCAGGGACCGCTCGAGCGACGGTTGCGCGCGCTCGCCGCGCGCTTCGGCGTCGGCGACGCCGACATCTTACGGATGGACATGAGCCGGCAAACGAAGAAAGCCAACGCCTTCGTGGCCGGGATCGGCTCCACCCATCGCATCGTTCTGGGCGATACGCTGGTCGACGCATTCGAGCCGCGCGAAATCGAATTCGTGGTCGCGCACGAACTTGGCCACTACGTTTCGCGCGACACCTGGCGTATGATCGCGCTGGCCGAAGCGCTCACCGCCGGTCTGCTCGGCCTCACGGCGATCGGTCTTCGCCGCGACGATACCGATGAGAGCATCCGCCTGTTGCGCATCGCGGCATGGCTCGGTATCGGGATGCTCGCCGCTCGCCCAGCGGTCAACGCGTTCTCGCGCTCACGCGAATGGGCTGCGGATCGATTCGCCGTCGACGTCACCGGCGCACCCCGCGACGGCATCGCCGCGTTTCGGCGGTTACGCGATCAAAATTTAGCCGAAGAGGAGCTGCCCCCGTGGTACGAGTTTCTCTTTGCCTCGCATCCCAGTTTGGGAAAACGCATCGGCGCCCTCGAGTCTGCCGAACCGTCTACAGCCGCAGCTCCATGAAGGTCGGGCACGCGTACGAAGCGCCCCCGCACGGCTCGCATTCCGCGAAGCCGAGGGAGCGATAGAGCGTATACGCTGCCGCGAGGCGTTCGCGGTGCGTATCGAGGACGATTCGCGCGTAGCCGCGTTCGCGCGAGCGTTCGAGGAGTGCGGCAAGCAGCGCACGCGCGGCGCCATACCCGCGAAACTCCGGCTTTACGAAAAGGCGCTTGACTTCGCCGGTCGATGCGTCGGACTCGGCAAGCGCGACACATCCGCACGGTTCGCCGTCGATTTCGGCGACGAACGCCGTCATGCCGGGTTCGAGGCCGTCGTGGCGCAGATCGAGCGGCAGGCTCGCCTCATACTCCGCGACGAGATCGTGAAACCGGGCGAGCTGCTCCACGCTCTCGGCGAGAAAAACGCGCATAGCGCGGCGATTTTTGCCGCCGCGCTATGCGCTTCCTCGAAGGGCTCGGGATGACAACGCTACGGCGCCGCTCGCCGGGTAGCGACGTAGACCACCGCACCCGCGGCAATGCTGACCAGACCAAAAACGATCGCCGAACTGCCCGCGCTGCAGAAAACGTAGACCCATGCCGCGAGCGCGACGATCGCCGGCAACGGGTAAAGCCACATCCGGTACGGCGCGCGCACTCCTTGCGCGCGCATCACGAAGAGCGCGACGATTTGCGCGACCGATTGCACCAGCACGATGGCGGCGATCAGCGCGCTGATGACCTGATCGAGCGTGAAGAACGACGCGATCAGGGCGATCGCTCCCATGACGACGAGCGAAACATCCGGAAAACGGTGGCGCTCGTGCAGATGCGCGAAGGGGCGAAGAAACAATCCGTCGAGCGCAGCGGCGTAGGGAATTCGCGAGCTGCCGAGCAGCAGACCGTAGACCGAGGCGAAGGCGGTGATGAGGATCAGAATCGTGACGAAAATGCCTGCGGCCGGACCAAAGGCGCGCTCCACGACCGCCGACGCGAGGTGCTGGCCAAGCGGCGGCAGCGATCCGTCGGCGAGCGGAACGTACCGTTGCCACGGGATTGCGCCGAGTACGCCGATCTGCATCGCAATGTAGAGCGCTCCGACCAGGAGGATCGCTCCGACGATCGAGCGCGGGAGCGTCCGCTGCGGTTCGACGACCTCGCCGGCGATGGTATTTGCCTGGTTGTACCCGATGTAGTCATACATCGCGACCACCAGCGCCGGCCCGAGCCCGGCTCGCAGACCGCCCCACATCGAGGGCGCCGAACGAAATGCGAACGCGAGATGCGCCGACCAGTGCGCGAACGCGGCGGCGATGACGGCGAGCAGGGTCAAGACGGCGACGCCCCAGAGCAGCACGCTCACCCGCTCGATCGTTTTGATGCCGCGATAAAGCGCGAAAATCGTGATCACGCCGACCGCGGCCGCCACCAGTTTGAGCGCGAGCGGCGATGAACCCAGCGATGGGACCAGATATCCTGCGTAGTTTGCAAAGCCGATGTAGCCGCTCGCAAGCGTGAGGGGAATGATGAAAATCGTTTCCCAGACGAACAGGAACGCCAGCAACCGTCCGATCCGCAACGGCCCGAAAATCTCGAGCAGGTATCCGTACGTTCCGCCGGAGCGCGGATATGCCGAACCGAGCTCCGCCCACACGAGTCCATCGCACAGCGCCAGCAGCGCGCCGAGCAGCCACGCCACGAGCGAGAGCGGGCCGTGCAGCGAGCCCAGTACCAGCGGGATCGTGATGAGCGGCCCGATCCCGATCATCGAGATGACGTTGACCGCCAAAGCGCCGCGCAATCCGACGCCCCGGACGAGCGGCTCGCCCAAATTCATTCTCGTTCTATCGGAGACCAGGGGTGCGTTGGCCTGCCGTGACCGTCTCGTATTTCGAATGGGTGCAAGATCTGAGGATATTTTGGCCGGATTTGTCCGCTCGCGGTCCGGCGCAAGCCTCGCCGGCGCTGGAATGACGGTCTATGATGGGGGAAAGGAGAACCCCAACCCATGGCCGCTTCAGACCGCCCTCGCAATGCGCTGCTGGTAATCGACATCCAAGATTCATTCAAGGCGCTTCCGCGCTGGGAGCATCGCAATAACCCGGCTTTCGAGTCGAACGTCACGCGGCTGATCGCAGCTTTCCGCTCCGCCGATGCTCCGATTTTTTACTTCCTTCACGGCGACTGCGACGAACACTTCTCGGTTTCGAGCCCGCACTACCGGCTGATGGATTTCCTTACACCACGGCCTGACGAGGCGATCCTTCACAAGACCTCGCGTAACTGCTTCACGACTACGAATCTGTCGCAACGCCTCGTGCGCATGGGAGTCGGCCGCGTGACGATCTCCGGCATTCAAACCGAGCAATGTTGCGAGACCACCGCGCGCGTCGCCGCCGACCTCGGCTTCGAGGTCGACTTCGTGACCGAGGCGACGCTCACGTTTCCGATTCCGAGACTGCTCCAATCGGGCGGTGAGGAGTTGGGAACCGACGCGGTCGTCGAGCGCACCGAGTATGCGCTGCGCCGCCGTTTCGCGCGGATTTGCACCGTCGACGAGGCGCTAGCCGAAACCGGCGTGCGCGCGATCGCGTGAAACGCGTCATCTTCGTCGTTCCGGCCGGCGTCGAACTCTTCGATCTCGCCGGACCGGTGCAGGTCTTTCACGAGGCTGCTGCCGCCGGCGCGCCATACCGCCTGGTATTCGCCGCGCAATCGGCACGCGTCGATTCGGCGCAACTGCTTGCGCTATGCGACTTAGAGCGCCTGCCGGACGATGTAGGGGCGGATGATCTCGTCATCGTCCCCGGCAGTGCGTCGTTGCGCCGTGACGTGCTCGCACGCGCGCGCTCGATCCGGCCTTTGGTCCGCTGGTTGCGCTCCGCATATGACGCGGGAGCGGTGATGAGCTCGGTGTGCGTCGGCGCCTTCGCGCTCGCGGCAGCCGGACTCTTGGATGGCCGAAAGGCCACGACGCATTGGAAGCGCGTCGATGAACTACAGCGTGCATTCCCGCGCGCTCAAGTGGAAGCCAACCGGCTCTACGTCTTCGACGGCCGGGTCGCGACCAGCGCGGGGATCGCCTCGGGTGTCGATCTCGCGCTCGCGCTCGTCGAACGCGACTGCAGTTCGCGCGTCGCGGCGGCCGCCGCCCGCGAAATGGTCGTCACGGCGCGCCGTCCCGGCCATCACGAACAGCTCAGCCCGTACTTCGCTTTGCGCGACCATACGAGTCGCGAAGTGCATCTCGTCCAAGACTGGCTGGTCGAACACGCGGGCGCTCCGTTCACGCTTTCCTCGCTCGCCGCGATCGCGGGTGTCAGCGAACGCACGCTGACGCGGCAGTTTCGTGCCGCGACCGGGAGCAGCGTCAAAGCGTACGCCACGACGTTGCGGCTCGAGCAGGCGCGCACGCTGCTTCGCGATCGGACGCTCTCGATCGGCTCGGTTGCCGAACGGTGCGGCTTCGCCGACGCGCGCCAACTGCGCCGCCTCTGGCGCACGCACTTCGCCAATTCACCTTCACGGGAGCGATAGATAATTATGGAAGCGACGCGCCGCGACTCAAGCCGTGATTTCGATTTTGTATTCGGCGACTGGATCGTGCGGCACCGGCGGCTGCGCCATCCACTACGCGGTAACGACGACTGGTACGAGTTCGAAGGGACCTCGCGGCAGTGGCCGCTCTGGGGCGGCAAAGGGAACGTGGAAGAGGCCATTGCGCAAAGTCCGCTCGGACCCATCGAAGGCAGCGCGATCCGCTTCCACGATCGGGCTACCGGTGAGTGGAGCATCTATTGGGGCACGTCGGACGGTGGGCTCGTGACGACGCCCAACGTCGGCACCTTCGACGAACGCGGGATCGGTGAGTTCTTTGCGCGCGACGTATTCGATGGCCGGCCGATCATCAGCCGGTACCGTTGGACGCCGCTCGATGCCGACCACTGCCGCTGGGAGCAACACTTCTCCATCGACGACGGAGCGAGCTGGGAGCTGAATTGGATCATGGAGTTCACGCGAGCGTGAGTGTCGTCGAGTTGCGGCGTTACCTCATGCGTCCCGGACGCCGCGACGAGCTGATCGAGCTTTTCGAACGTGCGTTCATCGAATCGCAGGAGGCTTGCGGCATGCGGGTGATCGGGCACTACCGCGTTGCCGGTGACCCCGATACGTACCTGTGGTTTCGCGAGTTTCCGGACATGCGTTCGCGCCGCGAGGCGCTCGAGGCATTCTACGATCGTTCGCACGCGTGGCTTTCGAATCGGGATGCTGCCAACGCGACGCTGCTCGATTCCGATAATGTATTGTTACTGCGTCCCGCGCGCGAGAAGAGCGGTTTCGACGTGTCGGGGCTCACGCGCGCGCAGGGAGGCGAGCACATGAGGTTCGCCGCCCTCAGCATAGCGATGCTGCCGGGCGCCGCGGATACGGCGTACGTTCGCAGCTTCGAGGATGAGGTATTGCCGAAACTTCGTGAGGCCGCCGAGCGTGTTGCCTACTTCGTGACCGAAGCGGCGGCCAATGATTTCCGGTTGCCGGTACGGAGCGGCGAACACGCCTTCGTCGCTATCGGACGCGCTCGGAATGCGAAGCAGATCGAGGCCTGGCGGCAGGCATTCGGCGATGGGCCGGCGGAGCATCTGCGCCTCGAGCCGGCATCGCGTTCGCTCTACTAGAGCCGCATCTCCACGAGGTCGGGTGAATTCGCCAAACAGCCGTCCAGGAGACCGATGGTGCGCTTTGCATATTTTGCGAAGCGACGGTCGTGCGTGACCATCACGATGGTCGATCCGCCCGCATGCAGTTCGCCGAGCAATTCCATGACGGCCTCGCCGTGGGCGGAATCGAGGTTGCCGGTGGGCTCGTCGGCGAGCAGCACCGACGGATTTCCGGCGAGCGCGCGCGCCACCGCGACGCGCTGCTGCTGACCGCCGGAGAGCTGCGCCGGATAATGCCGCGCGCGATGCGCGACGTTTACGAGTTGCAACACTTCGTCGACGCGGCGGCGTCGTTCGCCTTTGGAAACGCCGCGATACGTCAGGGGCAGTTCGACGTTCTCCTGGACTGTCAGGTCACCGATGAGATTGAAGTTCTGAAAGATGAATCCGATCTCCCGATTTCGAATTGCGGCGCGTTCGCCTGCCGAGAGCGAATCGACAGCACGGCCGTTGAGAACGTACGAACCGCTGGTCGGAGCATCGAGCAGACCGATGATCGAGAGCAGGGTCGTCTTCCCGCAGCCCGACGGGCCCTCGACGGAGACGTACTCGCCGCGTTCGATCTCGAGATCGATGTCGCGCAGCGCGCGCGTTTCCAGCTCGTCGGTCTGGTAGCTCTTACAAATGCCGTGCAATTCGAGCAGCATGGATTCCCCTTCTAATGGAGCGCGAGCATCGGCGCACCGCCGTATGCCGAGGTGTCGGAGACGATGACCGTGTCGCCGGCGCTCAGGCCGGAGAGCACCTCGATGCGATCGGTCGAACCGACGCCGAGGCGAACGTGAACCAGATGCGCTTGCGTGCCGCGCGAATCGAGTTCGTAGAGAGCGATCGTCGTGTCGTCGGCGGCGCCGGCCGGACGGGCGACCGAGAGCACGTTGCGCAGCGTCTGCAGGTCGATCGTTCCGTCGACGTTGAGATCCGGGCGCGCACCGGGCGGCAGTTGGCCGGTGAAGCTCACGTCGACGGCGACGCTGCCTTCTTGCGCGGAGGGCGCGATCCGCGCCACGCTTCCGGTCACGATTCCGTTGCCGGTATCGATCTGCACCGGCATCCCGATGTTCACCGAATGCACCTGACCTTCGGGAACCTGCAGCACGGCTTTGAGCGCGCGCTGGTCGGCAACGCGCGCGAGTTCGGTTCCGACGTCGACGCGTGCGCCGGGATCGACCGCGACCGACTGCACGATGCCGTCCGAATGTGCGCGCACGATCAATGCGTCGACTTCGGCTTCCTTTGCTTGCAATTGCGCGAGCGCCTGATCGAGCTCGGCCCGTGCCGCCGCGACCTTGGCCGCTTGTTCGGCCGCGTTGACGCCGATCTGCGCGTGCGCGACGCCGAGCTGCGATGCCGATTGCGAGGCCTTGATCTTCGCGATCAGGTAGGTTTGCCCGGCGATGAAACCCTCGCGATGGAGCTCGGCATCTCCCACGACGTTCGCTCGGTCCATCGCGGCTTGTGCTTGCGCCGAGGTGTACGCCGAACGCTGTGCGAGGGCCGCGGCCTTCGCCTGCTGCTGCGCGCTGACGAGATCGGCGCGCGCCACGTCGACCGCCGAACGCGCGCTGACGACGCCGGCATCGAGATCGGGATTGCTCAGCCGCGCGATCGCCGTTTGCGCGCTCACGTACGCTCCGGGTTTGACGAAGACGCTCTCGATCACACCGGGCTGCACGGCGGATACGACGTGCACCTCTTGCGGCGCCAGCGCGCCCGAGGCCGAGATCGATCGCTGCAGCGTACCGCGCTGCACGACGTCGGTAACCAGGCTTGCCCGGTCGACGGCAACGCCGCCGCCGGTGCGCGTCAGCGAGAACAGAGCAGCGACGGCGGCCGCGGCGAGCAGCGCGATCGCGAGGGCGACGATCGCGCCGCGCGAGAGCCCGCGCGGCTTCGCGCGGACGACGTCCATCTCGTTGGCGGCAAAGCGTCTCATTCGTATCGCAGCGCCTCGACGGGTTGAATGCGCGTGGCGCGCAGCGCCGGGTGCAGCGAGGCCAGCAGGGCCGAGAGGAAGATCATGACGATGACCGTCGTGAACGTGATCGGATCGAACGGGGAGACGGTGCCGAGTTGCGATGCGATCGCGCGCGCCGCGACCGCCGCGATAACCAGGCCGATTGCCGCGCCGAGCGCGGTCGTCGCCAGCGTGCGGCGCAGCACATCGGCAACGATGTTGCGGGTCGTCGCGCCGTGGGCGATGCGTACGCCGAATTCGCGCGAACGCTGCGTGACCGAGAACGAGACCACGCCGAAGATGCCGGAGAGGGCCAGCACGAGCGCGATGACGGCCAGCGTTACCAGGAGAATCGTGGCGAAGCGTTCTTGCGCGGTGTGGTCTGCTACGAGCTGAGCGACTGTATACATGCCGGGAGGTTGTACGGTTGGCAGAGCGCCGGCAAACGCGCCCTTCATCTCGCGTGCGATCACCGCGGCGTCGACGTCCGGCGCGTAGACGAGCGCGCAGGTATATGCCGTCGGCCCTTGAGCCATCGGAACGAAGAACTCGGGAAAGGGTGGTTGCGCGATCTTGTCGCGCTCGTCACCGACAACGCCGACGACGCTCGCCCAGTTCGTCGGTGTATCGTTCCAACCTTGGCTTAGGATGCGCACGCCAATGGGATTCATACCTTGCAAATAGCGCTGCGCGAAGGCCTCATTAACGATGGCGACCGGCGCAGAGCCCATCGTGTCATCGGAATCGAAGACACGTCCGCGCAACAGCGGAATCCCTAGCACGCGGAAGTAGTCCGGCGTGACGTTGTTTGCCGTTGCGTGCGGTTCGCTTCCAATCGGATATGTACGCCCAAAAACCGGCGCGTTACTGCGGTTGCTCACCGGTCCCAAAGGGTACTGCGCCGTCAAGGCGGCGGCGCGTACGCCGGGGAGCGCTTGCAGTCGCGCGAGTAGGTCGCGCTGCATTGCCGCGCGCGCGGCGAGCGTGCCGAGGTTCTTCTCCGGCAGCATCGTCAGCCCACTGGTGATCACCCCGTTTGGGCGAATCCCGAGCGGGGTGCTGACCAGATTGATGAAACTACGCACGGTCAGGCCCGAGACAACGACGAGCGCGAGCGCGAGCGCAATCTCGAGCACGACGAGCGTCGAGCGCAGCCGATGACGCGCCGACGCGTCACCCCCACGACCGGCCGCCTTGAGCACGCTCTGCAAGTCGGGATTCGCAAGCGAGAGCAGCGGTGTGACGCCTGCGAGCAGCGTCGCCGCGATCACTGCGCCGATTGCATAGAGCAGGCTGGCACCGTCGATCTGCACGGTCGAGGCGCGCGGCAGCGCGTTTGCGAGAAGACCGGCGAGCGCGTGCAGTGCACCGTAGGCGAGCGCCACGCCGGCCGCCGCACCGATCGTCGCAAGAACACCGGCCTCGATCAGGAGCTGAGTCCCGATCCGGCGCGCCGACGCGCCGAGCGCGCTGCGCACCGCGAGCTCCCGGTCGCGCGTCGACCAGCGCGCGCCGAGCAGATTGCCGACATTCGCGCATGCGATCAGCAAGATGCCCACGACCGCAGCGAAGATGATCCACAGTACCGACGCCGCGCTGCCGAGCAACTCGCTGCGTACCGGCACGATCGAGAAGACGCGGTCGTGATCGATTTTCGGATAGAGTTTCTGGAGCCGCGTCGAGAGCAACGCGAGTTGTGCGTTCGTGCTCGCGATACTTGCCGCGGGTACCAGACGCGCAAATCCAGCCAAGTAGCGTTCCTCACGATCCGCGAACGTGGCGCGCTCGGGCAGCGCAGCGTAGAAGTCTTGCGACCTCAGCGAGCCGTTGGGATCGAGCGCGGGCTGACCGGCTCTTAGCACACCAACGATGCGCTCGGGGACGCCGTTGAGACGCACGGTCTCACCGATGACGCTCGGGTCGGCATTGAAATGCGAGCGCCAAACCTCGTCGGAAATCACGATGTCGTGCACCCCGGGATCGCCGTCGCTGGGCTCGAGCACGCGACCGAGCTCTGCCGTGATGCCGAGGATGTTGAAGTAATCCGGAATCACGTCGAGACCGCTGACCGCGAAGGGTGTATTCCGGGCAAGCATCGTTCCGCCGTCGCCGGCCAGCGCGGTCGTCGCCGCGAACGTTGGTACCGATCGCATGTCGAGCGGGTCGGCCAATGAGAGGTTGTCCGGCACCTTGGCGCCGCCGCGAACCCCATCGAAAATCACGACGATTCCATTCGGATCTTTGAACGGCAGCGGTTTGAGCACGACCGCGTTGAGCACGCTGAAGACCGCGACGTTCGCGCCGATGCCGAGCGCGAACGTGATGACGACGATCGCGACGAAGAGCGGGGCCGCGCGCAGACGGCGCAGCGCGTAGGCGGCGTCGCGCAAGAAGTCCTCGAGGCGCAGACGGATTCCGGTGAGGGCGAGATCGACGAGATCGCGCGCGTGCAGGCCTTCATCCGCAGCCGCGTCGATCTGCGCGCCATAGTGATCGCGAAACTCGCGCGGCGCAAGGAGTAGAACGAGGCGGAGCAGCGTGCGCATCACGCAAACGCGTTCGCGGAGAGCAGGCGCCGATCCATTGCGGTGCGCACCGCGTCGGCCAGACGCGCTGCTTCGGCGCGTGCGATACGCCGGCCCCAGGGGGTGAGGCGATAATAGCGGCGGCGCGGATCTTCGGAGTCGACACGATCGACTTCCACGATCCAGCCGTCGGTCACCATCTGCTTGATCAGACGGTAGAGCGTGCCCGGGCCCAGGTGCACCGAGCCGTTCGTTGCGTCCTCAACTTCCTTGGCGATGCTATAGCCGTGGCGTTCCTCGGCCGCGAGAGCAAGCAGAATGTAGAACGCGCTCGAGCTGAGTGGAACGAGCGCACGCGGATCGCCGGCAGGTAGTTCCATTCCAGGTACTCCTATATCCATAATAGATATATCAAAGGTGGACCTAGACGTCAAGATCCTTCGACTCGCTACGCTCGCTCGGAACAAGCTCCGCGAAGCGCAGCCGGGACGAGCTGCGGCATGACAAACGTAACGGCGGAGCGTAAGTCCACACGCAACGGAGGTGCGTTGTGAACAGACACCGCTATGTCGTCTTTGGTCTGATGTTCCTGAGCGTGTTCGTAAACTACATGGACCGCGTGAACTTCAACGTCGCGATTCCCGCGATTCGCCAGAGTTTCGGCTTCACGCTCGACCAGATCGGGGCGATCTCGTTCGCTTGGGCCATCATCTACGCGCTCTTCAATTTTCCGGGTGGTTGGGTCGCGGATAGACTTGGATTGCGTCGTTCTTTGCCGCTCTTGCTCACCTGGTGGTCGGCATTCACGATCTTGACGCCGTTCGCTCGATCGCTGACCGGATGGTTCGTGATCCGGGGATTGATGGGCGCCGGTGAGGCACCGATTTGGCCGATCAACGCGAAATGCGCGCGAACCTGGGCGTTGCCGAACGAACGTTCCACGATGTTCACCCTCGCCGGCTCCGGACAATATCTCGGTCCGGCGGTCGGAACGCTGCTCGCCGGCTTGATCCTCGTGACGCTGGGTTGGCAGTGGACCTTCTTCATCTTCGGCTTGGCCGGGCTCGCCATCGTCCCGGTTTGGTTCGTATTCGTTCGCGACCGGCCCGCAAATAGTTCGCAGGAGCACGAGCGTCCCGATTGGCCGGGCATTCGCGACGTCTTCTTCAGCCGCTCAGGCATCGGCATGCTGCTCGTGTATATCACGTTCGGTTACATCCTCTTCACCTTCATCAACTGGGTCCCGGCGTACATGTACTACACCTTCCACTTGAGCATCTTGAAGAGCGCGGGCTGGGCGAGCCTCGGCGCGTTCATGGGATTGGCCGGGTTCTTGATCTCGGGTCCGTTCAACGATCGGCTCGTCGCGCGCTACGATCGGTTGACGGCACGCCGGATCGGAGCGACCGTGCCGATGCTGGGCATGATTGTCTGCGTCCTCTGCTCGCTCGCAAGCGCTCACGCCGGTTTCGCCGCCGCGACCGCGCTCCTGATCGGCGTCGCGCAGCTCCTGATGAACATGACCGTCGGGGCGTGGGCCGTCAACGTGGTCGACATCTCGCCTAATCCCGGCTCGACGGGTATCGTCTACAGCATCTACAACGGCGTGCTGAACATCATGGGCGCTTTCAACTCGCTGATCCTCACCGCGCTGGCGACGAGCTTCGGCTTTCCCATCGCCTTCGGGAGCGCCGTCGTTTTCATGCTGATCTTCCTATGCGGGATGCTGCTCGTCGTCGATCGCAAGAGCTACACGCGGCTGATCGCTCGTGCGCAGCTCGCAGCGGCACCGGCGTAGCTCCTTCATTCGTAGCGAAGCGCTTCGGCCGGCTCGACGCGGATGGCGCGCCATGCCGGCTGGAGCGAGGCTAGCAGCGCAGCGAGAAAAACCATCGCGACCACGCTCGTGAACGTCGCGGGGTCAAACGGTGAGACGGCACCGAGCTGCGATACGATCGCGCGCGCGGCGAAGGCCGTGATGATCAAGCCGAACGCAATGCCGATCGCCGTGGTCGCCAGCGCGCGCCGGAGCACGTCGCCGACGATCGATCGCGCCGTCGCACCGAGCGCCATGCGGACGCCGAACTCGCGCGACCGCTGGGTGACCGAGAACGAGACCACGCCGAAGATCCCCGAGAGTGCAAGCAGCAACGCGATCGCCGCGAGCGATCCAAGTAAGATCGTCGTCAAGCGCGCCTCCTGCGTGTCGTTCGCGATGCGCTGAACAATCGTGAACGTCGCTGGTGCGGGCGTCAGCGGCATCGCGGCCGCAAACGCACCGTCGACTTCCCGGCCCGCGATCGGGGGATCGAGGTGCGGGGCTCGCACGACCGCGGAGAAAAAGGGCTGTGGAAGCTGCGCGAGCGGCGCGTAATACTCGGGTAGGAGCGAGGCAGCATCGGAATCCGCACCGACGCCGATGCGCTCGTCGGGGACGACGCCGACGACCTGCGCCCAGTGGAATTGCGTCGGGCCGGTTTGAATTTGGATGCGCGCCTCGAGCGGATTCATGCCCCGCAGATAGACTTGGTCGAACCGGCGGCTCACGATGGCAACGGAAGCGGAATTTGCGGTATCCGCTCCGGTGAACGCGCGCCCGAGGATCGGATGGACGCCGAAGACCTCGAAATACTGAGCCGTGACCGCGTTCGCCAGTGCCAGCGGCGGCTTTCCGTGCGGATAGGGGCGCCCGAAGACGATGGCCGGCGACTCCAATTCCATGTCGCCGACGGGATAGGTGAGCGCGAGCGCGGCGGACTGCACGCCGGGAAGCGCTTGCAGCCGGTGCAGCACGTCGTTTTGCAAGCTGGTATTGCCGGCCGCCGGAGCCGAAAGTGCGCCGAGCGAGGGCAGCGATACCGGCGCGGTGGCAACGACGCCGGCACTATCGACGCCCAGCGGAGTGTCGATCACCGCGATAAAACTACGCAGCACGAGGCCGGAGATCGTTACCAGCGCGATCGCGAGCGCTACTTCGAGGACGACCAGCACCGCGCGGAGCCGATGGCGGCGCGAACCGTCGCCGCCACGTCCGGCCGACTTCAATACTGATTGCAAATCCATTGCTCGAAGCGAGAGCAGGGGCGAAAGACCGGCGAGAAACGTCGCTACGACAACGACGATCAGCGCATAGAGTAGGCTCATTCCATCGATGCGGATCGTCCCCGCACGCGGAAGCGCGTGTTCCACGAGACCGGCGAGGCCGTGCAGCGCACCGTATGCGAGCGCGATTCCGAAACAGGCGCCGAGCGTCGCAAGCAAGGCTGTCTCGATCAGCAGTTGCGCCGCGATGCGGCCCGAGGACGCCCCCAGCGCGCGACGCACCGCGAGTTCGCGATCGCGCGATGACCAGCGCGCGGCGAGCATGTTGCCGACATTCGCACACGCAATGAGCAAAATGCCAATGACGGCACCGAAGACGACCCAGAGCGAGGAGGCGGCGCGGCCGAGCGCGAGCGTGCGCAGCGGCTGCACGAAGAACGACCAACCCTTGTCATCGTCGGGATACAGGCGCGCAAGATCCGCGGAAACGATCTTGAGCTCGGCATTCGCGCGCTGCAGTGTCACACCCGGCGCGAGGCGAGCGACACCGCCGGCCATGCGCTCGCCGCGCTGCGCCGCCGGTGGATGCGCAGGCAGCACGGTGAGGACGTCTTCACTGCGAATTCTTCCTCCCTCGGCTATGAGTTGTCCGGGTGCCAGCACGCCGACGATGCGATACGCCGCCCCATCGAGCGTGATGCTGCGTCCAACGATGCGCGGATCCGCGCCGAACCGTTCGCGCCACACCTGATCGGAAATGATCGCACTCTGTACGCCCGCCGAGCCGTCGGCTGCCGTGAAAGCGCGTCCAAGACGCGGCCGCACGCCCAGAAGCGAGAGATAGTTCGACGAGACTTGCAATCCGTCCAGCGCGTACGGCCTCCCGTGGAGCAACAGCGTCGGTTGTCGGAAGAATGAGGCCGCGACCTGCACGAGCGCATGTGAGTGCGTCATGATGTCTTGTGCGTCGAGCGGCGAGAGCGCCGTAAAGACGTCTTTCTGCGGGTCGATCGACGTCACCACGGCCAAAGAAGACGGATCGGCGAACGGCAGCGGCTTGAGCACGACCGCATCGAGCACGCTGAAAACCGCGACGTTGGCACCGATGCCGAGCGCGAACGTGAGCACCACGATGCCGACGAAGAGCGGTGCGCCGCGCAAGCGCCGTACGGCATAAGCGACGTCGCGTGCAATCGTGTCAACGCGCATCGTGATGGCTCCTCCGACCAGGTCGAAGAGTTGGGAGAGGGCGCGCGAGGGATCGGCTTCGATATCGGCGAGGATCTCGTCGCGATAGTGCGCGCGAAAGTCGGCCGGATAGGTAAGCAGCGCGGCGCGCGCCAGCACGCCGATGACACTCACGCTCGCGAACTCGCCGGCAGCAAATCGAAGGAGCGCGCCGCACGCACCAGCGCATCGAGCCGCCGCGCCTCCGCCTGTGCGATACGCCTGCCGAGCGCCGAGAGCCGGTAGCGGCGGCGGCGCGGATCATGGGCGTCCTCACCGAGTTCGATGATCCAACCGTCGAGGAGTAGCTGGCGAATCAGCGGGTAGAGCGTCCCAGGCGTCAGCCGTACGGTGCCGCCGGTGATCGTCTCGATCGCCCTGGCGATCGCGTAGCCGTGCCGTTCTTCTTCGGCCAGCGAGAGTAGAATGTAGAAGGCACGCGGATTGAGCGGGAGGAGCGAATCGACCTCGGTCGGCAACGGCGTAACCTCGCGTCGGCGAACTATGTTGGCACCAACTATATCGAATTCCGATACATAGCGTCAAGCCGGCTACTTGTCATCCCTAGCCCTTCGACTCGCTGCGCTCGCTCAGGACAGGCTCCGCGAAGCGTAGTCGAGGGACGAGGTGACACAGCTAACCGTCGAGCTCGATACGTTTTCACGGGGTTCGTGACGAGACCGGCAATGGCGTTACCCGGCCCGGCGTGGGGCAGCCGTTGGACTTCGCAAAGCAGACGACGTGCCGCGTTACCGGCCGGCAGCCGCAGTCGACCGCGAAGCACGTGTCCGGCGATTTCGTCGCGTGCGGTGACGGGCTGACGGCTACGAGAACGGCGATGAGAAAAAATGTTCGGAACATACGGTACCTCGGCCACCCTTCGAAGGGCTCGGGATGGCAAGGGCTACGGCGAGAGAACAGGCGAAGGGCGTGTACCTAGCCAAGACGCGAGATCGGTCTTGGTTGTGACGTAGGAGCCCGTCTGCAGCTCTTCGCGGAATTCGCCGAAGAGTCCGAATGCCTCGGCGAATGCATCGTGCTTGTGGATCGACTCGTAATTGACCTGGCTCGCGAACACGAACGTGTCGTCCGGGAGGTCGGCGTACATGTCGAGCGCGCGCGAGAGAATGCCGCGCACGACGTCTTCGACGAATTTCGGATTCTGGTGCGCCTTGTTGACGATGAAGAACTCGTCCGGCCGCTTGAGCAGGTCGTAGGTCTCACTCGACATCGAGCTTTCGACGATCTCGACCAAATCCTCGGCCCGCACGCTGTCGGCGTGTTCGGTATCGACGCCGAGCAGAATCGCGCCGCGGCCGCGCTGGTTGTGCGTCGCAACCGGCAGCGCGTCGAGAGCGCGCTGCGCGTCAGCCTGGGAAAATCCGGCTTCCGTCAACTGGTGCAGCGAATGCTCGCGCACCATCGACTGCGCGCACGGACAGGCGGTCATACCCTCGGCTTCGACGCCTACCACGCGGCGCGTGCCGCTTTCGTCGGCGTGCGCGATGCCGACCAGCGTGTAGATCTCTTCGCCGCGTTTGCCCGAAACCGGCGTCCAGCGTTCGAGCCCGAAATCCGCGCGCAGCCGCACGTCGGCGCGAATCGCGCGCTGGCTGCGCACGATCTCGCGCGCGATCGCTTCCACCAACCGTTCGATACGCGCAGGCTGTGGCGACGCGGCCAGCACGTCGAGCGTCGCTTCTTCCAGAATCTCGGAGAAGCGCGACATGTGCACGCCGGCCTTGTCGGGCGAAAGGTCGGCGACCATCGTGAACTCGCCGTTGAACACGCGCGGCGTGCCGTCGATCTCGAGCTGCACGATGCGGCGCACGTGCGAGACGCCGACGCGATTGAGGGAGAGGCGTACGTCGGGCGCTTCTTCTTGGCGATTGGCGAGAAAATGGAGGCTGCGCGTCTTGCGCCGCAGCAGATTATTGCCGTTTCGATTTGCAAACTGCGCGAATTGCGGCGCGATCTCGGCCAGCGGCGTCGCGTTGTAGGGACGCTGCGCGAGCTGCGGATGCGTCCATTCGCCGAAGGCGAGCAGATCGATGTCGATCGGGCGTGCCTGCAAGCGCGTATCCGAGATGCGGCCCACCGCGAGTTCCACTTCGCGCAGGACGCGTTCGAACGCGACGCGATCGAGCTCGGTGTCGATCTGCGCCGCGACGTTGAGGAAGGCCGGTCCGCCCGCGCCGTCGGCCGGCTCGCCCTCATAGAAAGCCGAGACGCGCCCGATGCGGGCGTAGGCGCGCAGCCGCTGCAGCGCCGCGAGAATGTTCGCTTGCCGATCGCCGAGGTTGGAGCCGATTCCGATGTAGACGTGCACTGTCACTGAATGTTCGGCGACGCGAGCGCGCCTCTTCTAAACCCTTGCCTAACGCTCGCCGAGGAGCTGCTCCGTGGTCGAGCGCACCAGGTCGTCTTGCGAGTCGCCGACGATGACCTTCTGTAAGCGGCCATGGCGGTCGAAGAAGAGCTGCGTCGGCCAGGCGTTCACGCCGTACGCGTCCCACAGCGCGAACGCATTATCGACGGCGACCGGCCAAACGATGCCCTGTTGCCGCAGACTCTCCGCGACGTACGCTCGCTGCTTCTCGGCCGGCGTTTCCGGCGAGTGAATCCCGATGATATCGAGTCCCTTCGCATGGTCCGCCGCATAGAGTGAGCGCAGCGTGGGTACGACGTTGCGGCAATTGTAGCAATCGACTGTAAACACGTCGAGGATCACGACCTTGCCGGCGAGTTCGGCTGCGCGGATGCGGGTACCGATCCAGTCCTTGGCGGCGAGAACCGGTTGGAGGGACGTCGCGGCAAGGAGCACGAGCGCAAAGAGTTTGAACATATTGCAAGAACGCTGCAGCGTCGGCGTCGGATGAAATTGGAGCCTAAGTGAGCGACGATTCGGTTTACCCCTATTCGATCGAGCCCAAGGAGACCCCCGCGATCTGGGGCGGCGACGCCTTGGTCAAGCATTTCAAAAAGAAGGCCGACCCCAACGCGAAGATCGGCGAGTCGTGGGAATGCTGGGACGAGAATCGCGTGCGCAACGGTCCGCTGGCGGGCAAGACCATCGCCGACCTGCGCGCGCAGCTCGGCGCGACGTTGCTCGGCGATCTGGATCCGCATCAGCTCTTTCCGATCTTGACGAAAATCATCGACGCGCGCGACTGGCTCTCGGTGCAGGTGCATCCCGATGACGCGTACGCGCAGCGCGTGGAGCACCAGCACAATGGGAAGACCGAATGCTGGTACATTCTCTCGGCGAATGAGGGATCCGAGCTCGTCTATGGCTGGAGTCAAGATACGACGCGCCAGGAATATGAACGCCGCGTCAAAGAAGGCACGCTGGGCGATATTCTGCGCCGCGTTCCGGTCAAAGCGGGCGAGACGTACTACCTGCCGTCCGGAACGCTGCATGCAATCGGTGCCGGCGTCATTCTCTTCGAAACGCAACAGGCGAGCGATTTGACCTATCGGATTTTCGATTGGAACCGCGTCGGCGCCGACGGCAAGCCGCGCGAACTCAACGTCAAGAAAGCGGCGGACGTTTTGGATTATCACCGCGGCGATCGCGGTGCGGCGGAAACGATTGCGTATCACTACGAAGGCCTCGACCACACGGCGCTGGTTGCGAGCGCGCACTTCACCGTCGAGCGCGTGGTCGCGACCGACGAGCCCGCATCGCTCGATTGCGCCGCGCGCCCCGCGATCGTGATGACGCTGGAGCGTTCGATGACGCTGCGAGCAGGCGACGTGGCGGTGACGCTCGATCCGTATCAGACCGCCGTCGTTCCGGCCGCGGCGCAGTGGTATACGGTCTCCGCGGTCGATGGCCGCGAAGCGCCGTTCATGCTAGTCGCGCCGCCCGAACGTACCGAAGCGATGGTGGTGCGGTTGCTGGCGGCCGGCATCGAACAAGCCCGCATCGATCGTTTCATGGCGCAGTTCGCATGATGGAGATCGGCGGTGAGCGCGCGGACGGGCTCGCCGAACGCTTCGGCACACCGCTGGTGGTCATAGATCTGCGCGCCTTAGACGGCGCGCTCGATGCGATGCTCGCCGCGGCGGCGCCGCACGGCATCGCGATCTCGTATGCGGGAAAGGCGCTGCTGTTGCCCGGATTGGTGCGCCATTTGCATCCGCGCCCGATCGGCATCGACGTTTGTTCGATCGGCGAACTGGCGGTGGCGGAGCGCGGCGGTTTCGAAGCCGCGCGCCTCACCCTGCACGGCGCGGGCAAAATTGACGCGGAACTCGATGCCGCGCTCGACGGGCGGGTTGGACGCATCGTGGTGGACGGCATGGACGAATTGCGCCGTCTCGTCGCGCGGACGCGCGGACGCGGCGCCGACCTGCTGCTTCGCTTCAATACCGGCATCGAGGCGCACACCCACGACTTCGTTCGCACCGCCGGCGACCGCAGCAAGTTCGGTTTTGCGCCCACCGAAGAGGACGCGGCGCTCGAGCTGCTGCGCGCGAATCCGGCGCTGCGCCTACGCGGCGTGCACGCGCACATCGGTTCGCAGGTTTACGATGCGATGCCGTACGTCGAGAACGCGCAGCGGCTGCTGGCGGTGCTGGAGCGCGCACGTTCCGCCGGATTCGCTCGGGCCGATACAATGGTCATCGGTGGCGGCTTCGGCGTGCAGATGCACCCCGGCGCTACGGATGAAGTGGTCGACATCGCGGGCGTGCTCGACGCAGTGGCGCGCGTCATTCCGAGTGGCGTACGGGTGGAGATCGAGCCGGGCCGCGCGCTGATCGGCACGGCGGGAACATCACTCTATCGTGTGATGGCGGTGAAGCGCTTCGGCCAGCGGCGCTTCGCGATCATCGATGGGAGCATGGCCGATAACCCGCGTCCCGCGATCTATGGTGCGTATCATCATGTCGAGGCGCTTCGTATCGATTCACCGCTCGCGCAGACGATGGTGTGCGGCCGCTCGTGCGAAGCCGACGAACTGGGCGAAGCGATGCTGCCCGAGGATCTGCGCGCCGGCGATCTCGTCGCAATGCTCGCAACCGGCGCCTACACCTACAGCATGTCGAGCAATTATAATTATTTTCCACGCCCGCCGGTCATCGCCGTCGGCGAAGGTGAACCGCAAGTGTGGGCAAGCCGCGAAACCCTCTAGCGTGGGCTCACGCCTCACGGCGAAAACTTCTAAAAATAGACCTCAGTGACGGCCGCCGATAGCGTCGACCTCTGGCCTTTGAATATGATCGTGGGGGGCGTCTGGTCCGGAGTTCCTTGCGAAGAGAACTTCGCATAATGAAACACGCCTGGGCTCGTCCTGCCGCTGAATCCGTAACATCTGGTTTCGAGTGCGGCACCTGGTTCCAGCGTTGTGCGCACGTTCATCGTGTCGACGGCTAGAGTGGCTCCGCCCGCCGAGCCATGCGTGAATTGCACCTGAAAGCCCGAGATGGGCCGAGAACCATTGTTGACCACATCCTCGCATTCGTAGAGGGGCACGGGATTCGCTCTCGCAGGATCAGACATCGACGGATTGACGGGCACTACGCCCGCCAATGCTTAGGCCGATTTGAGTAGGACGTTCGCAGCGGGCTGACTGCTCTTCTCTATCGGAATGAGCGGGACGGCATGCCAGTATGTGCCGTTGGCGAACCCGACACCGCTTACGGCCGCCACAAAGGGCCCCTGATAGATAATCTGCGTGCAATTCGGTTGTCCTTGTCCCCATGCGACCATCGGAACCTTGAAAGGCCCCGGTACATTGAGCTGGTCTTCGCCATGCCGACCGCCCTTGGTGTACAGAAGCGCGAACGTCGCATCACTCTGCTCATGCGAACCGCCACCTTCGAAGTAAATGCACGAAGACCCGTGCCGCCCTCCCCATCCAAATTCAATGGCACGGATGATCCTTATCGTTGAATCTGCCGTCGGCAGAAGAGATTCTTCTACGACAATACCGTACCTAGGCGTATTTCCGGCGGGTGGGAGTGAGCCGGGTTGTACGGTTTGGGACCCCCGCCCATATCGCCCGGCATTTGGCTCCGACGAAATACAAGGGGATGATGTTAAGGCGAGCAGCGAAACGAGCACTAGCGGCAGCCGAAACCTCATGCGTGGATACCAAGCAATAGAATTATCCCCGTCGCGCGGTCCTCAATGACATAGATGAACGGCGAAACGGCGGAAAACTGCTGAGAGGCCGGTACCATTATGATGGGGCCACTCTGCACCTCCAAATTTGGGCTCATTCGCTCATTGACTGCGTGCAACGCTCCGCCCACGATAACCCGGATACCTTCGCCATCAATAGCCACATAAACATCTTGAGAAATAGCATGTCGCGCAGTTGCATTGGAAGACACTGCGGCGCCGAACACGTCGCCCGGATCGGCATGGACCTCCACGGAATATTCGCGCGAGAGATCCAGACCGTCGACCAAAAGTTGGGCTACGTGGAAGCCATCGGTGATTTCCTCCCACAGCTTCAAATTAAGCTCAGCTCGGAGCCTCGTAAGTACATCCGTCGAACCCCATAATATATATAAAGAAAACCCATCGTTTGCGTCGAGCCGAAATGCATGGACGCCATCATGATCATAATAAGGCACTGACAACAGTTCGTACGGTAATAACTGTGAGCTGAAGGACGCATGGATGGAGAGGACCGCAAGTGCATTGAACACGTAGTCGTTCCAAAAGCCGTAATCTGTCGACAACGCCCCGTTAATCGAGTGTCCGTGAAGCCAGGCGGTCATGAGAGGCTTGAGCGGCGCAATGCTCGTGGGAGTCGGATTCCAGGTACGCCATGTCGTTGGGGCACACAGATATTTTCCTACCCACGATGCCGTTTCCGTGTCGTATTTTGATCCGATGCGATCAGCCCAAACGCCTGACGAGAAGGCAATTGGCGTCCCTCCACTTGTTAGCTGCGCCCAAAGAGATGCTTCAGCGAGGGGAATTTCCGCCGCATTAAACCCTATGAACCGATTCAGGTACCACGACACGAGCGGGCTTAGGCCGCTGTCCCTGGTCTTTTTATTCTTTGCAAAGGAATCGAGGCCAGCCGCGTTGATCTCGTCGGCGAGCGCGCGCACCTTATCGCTAGCGACGCCGTGGCCTTCCGTCAGAGGGCAACTTGCGCGGGCGTACGACGGGGCAAAGGTTGCAAGGGCGATAATCAGAACAGGCGCAACCCCTCCACGCACGTTCATTCGTGGATACCCATAAGCAGGATGCACCCGGTAGCGCGGTTTACCACGGCATAAACCACCGGACGGAGCGACGAGAATCGCTGCGAAGCGGCGATCGGCGCCGAAAGGTCCGATGTTGCGGAGTGAAACATCGGCATCTGGAGGTAGGTGTGCCCCTCGACGGTGACCCGCTTGGGTTTTATCGAATTCCCATAAAGGTCTTCGTCGATTTGGAATTGCGCTCCGCGCGAGGTAACGGAAAGTTCCAGACTCGTCGGAAGAGCGTCCCACGGCGACGTACCCGGCGCAACAGCGGTATCGAAACCGTCAGGCGAATTGGGGCGAAGCTCGACCTCTATTCTGCGTTCGAAAGCAAGCGTATCCACGAAAACGTCCGCCTCGCGAAATCCGGCCGTTACCGTCCCCCAGCGATCGTGGTTCAGGATGCTTAGGAGATCCGCCGTGCCGTTCGAACTTGGCCAAAACAAGAAGAGCGAACTCCCATTATCGGAATCCAGTCGTATTCCCGATACCGAGCCGTCGTTAAAGAACGGCAAACGCACGAAACCCGAGAGGGGCGCTGCTGCGAACGCGATGTCGCCACGCATCGAAAGCAGCACGCTTAGGTCGTAATCGCCGTCGGGCGTCCAGCCTGTCGACGCACACAACAGCCGCCGCGCTTCATCCGCGTCCTTCCGCGTAAAGCTCGTAGTTGCTCGATTTGCGCCTACACTGGCGGCAAAATCTAGGCCCTTCGTAATCTCCTCGAGGAGTGTCGAGACTACCGAATCACGCCGCTGATGCCAGTCGGTTGAGAGGAACTGATCTAGATACCAAGTCGAGAATGGCGCAGCCACGATGTCCCGATCGCCCGATTGACTTTCGGCCAGTGCAATCTGGTGGAACCCCCGATCATTGATCTCGCGGACGAGCGCAGTTACTTCCCCGGGTGTAGCCTTGGCCACCGAGCTTGGCGGACAAGCTTCGGATCGGGCGGGCCAGATAATCGCGCTCGCCAACAGAACCAAAAATATGAGAGCTCTAGGCGTAATACTCATTGCCCGACTGGTAGCTGGTGGATGCATAATTGTCCGATGGTGGCGGTGAGCCCGGATTCGCTGCGCTGCTCCAGGCGAGGGGGACTGCCTGACCTCCGGCGACCGCATTGGCGTACGCGGTTTGGAATTCATTTAAAGCGGAGTCCAACTGTGTGTATTGATACACCTGGCCATTAACTCCGGGAACTCCAACGATCTGCTGGTTGTTGCAGGCTTTTCCAGATCCGCCGATCCCAATCGATAAGAGGCCCTATTTCCGTAGTCCTATCGGATCATACGGATTCCGCGGTAGGCAATTATTTGTTGCTTGTGAGTTCCTCGCACCGATTTCGCCCATGCCAAGCATCGCCGGCGAGCACGGTATCCACGTGCGGCACCCGAGTTCGTGGTATTGCCTCCCTAAATGACCCCGCGTAGGCAATCTTCGAACATCGCCATACGGCCGGGTGCGATTGCAACGAAGTTCGTATATTCGAAATACTCTTCGTAGCGAAGGTAGTCGAGCGTGTAGAGGCCCTCGCGCTTGAGCACGAAGATGCGATAGCCCGCGTCCTCGAGCACGTAATACGCGCCGCGCAGTGTATCGCCCGCAAGCTGCCATGCCCGGTTGTACTCGAATTGCAGCACAGCGATCGTGCGCGCGGCGATCGCCTCATGCGCGCCGCGCATCACGTGCAAATCGTAGCCCTCCGCGTCGATCTTCACTAAGTCCACGCGATCCCAGCCAGCATCGCGCAGCGCTGCATCGAGCGTGCTGATCGTAATGGTACGCCTGCTCCCGGCGGTACGAACGAAATCGGCGACCAGCGAGCTGCCTTTGCCGGCCTTCTCCTCCTCGAAAAACGGCCGCGATTCCGGCGCCGCGCCCAGCGCCACATCGTGCAGCGCGATCTGCGGGTCGTCGCCGAACCGGCGCTGCAGTTCCGCAAACGCACTTCGCGACGGTTCGAACGCGATCGCGGCGAACGGCCGGCCTGCCCGTGCCTCGCGCGCCATGCCGAGCCAGTCGCCGACGTTGGCGCCGACGTCCACGAATCGCTCGCCGAACGTCGCCACGCGCAGCACGAGCCAGCGTTCCCCGCTTTCGAGCGCATCGGGACTGTCGGCAAGATGATATTTGATCACACACCGGCACTGGTTGCGCAGCGCGACGGCAAAGCGCACGGCAAGCGGTGACTTTGCCGCGATGCGTTGAAGGCGATCGACGAGTTCACCTGCGAGGCCGCGGACGCTCACGTCGATTCGCGCTCGCGAATGCTCGATAACGGGACCGCCGTCCACGCAGCCTTCGCGCAGACCAACTCGTCGTCGCTGATAAGGGTAATGCCCTCGGCTTCCGCCAGGGCGACGTAGGCTGCGTCGTACGACGTCAGACCGCGAGCCGTCCACGTTGCCACGCGCGTTGGATCCGGCTCACGAAACTGGATTCCGAGTTCTCCAAGCGCTTCTGCGAGCGTTACGAGCGCGCGCTCGTCCAACTTCCAGCTCCGCCCCGCTACATTTACGATCTCCAGGCCCAAAAGAGGCGGCGCCAACACCAGCAGTTCACCCCTCTCGAATTGCGCGCGCAACGCTGCGGCTGGTTTTGCGTTGCGCTCGCCCTCAGTACGGAACCATTTGAGTACGACGGATGCGTCGAGAACGGCTTCCGTCATCGCCCGTCGCGCTCGGCGCGAACGATCTTGGTCGATTCCCCGCGCGCACTACTCGCAAAGAGCCGATCGAGCCGGCGAAGTGCCGCACGCACGGAAGGAGCGGCGCCTGACGAACGCGTTGCGTCCCGCTCTGCAAGTTCCGCGATATACGCGCTTCGCGAAAGACCGCGTGCAGCCGCCATTCGATCGATGCGGCGCAGCAGCCGCTCGTCGAGAGAGATGAGAACCTTTGCCATCGACTTGAGTATATCCGATATATCTCGGTCGAGCAACTGCGCAGTTCGGGCAGCACATGGGGGAAGCTCTCGTAGCGCGCGAATGGAGCGCTCATGCTCTCGCTCCTCGCGCTTTTGCTCCCCTCCCCGCTTTTCGAGGCGCCGACGTTACGCGGTGCACTGGTCAGCGCATATGTGATCTCAGCCAAAAACGGTGCGGTGATTTTTTCCCGCGATCCCGACGCGGCCGTCATGCCGGCATCCACGCTGAAGCTGGTCGTTGGTTCAGCCGCACTCGACGAACTCGGTGTCGACTTTCGCTTTACGACACAACTCGCGACCGACGGAACCTCACTTTTTCTCGTTGGGGGAGGCGATCCGTTGCTGCGCTCGAGCGATCTCGACCAAGGGGCGCAAGCCGTAGCGACGGCCGGAACCACGCACTTCGACGCGCTCGTCGGCGATGACGGCGCGCTCGACGCGCCGCGCTATCCCGGCGGCTGGGAGATCGACGATCTTCCCTATTATTACGCAGCGCCGCCGAGCCCGCTCTCGATCGACGAGAACTCGCTGCACGTCGCGCTTCACCCGGGTGCGCCCGGTGCGCCGCCGACGATCTCGACCGAGCCGGCGACGAATGCGATTACGATCGTGAACGAGGCGACCACCGGGCCGCCGCACAGCGACGACACGACCGCGCTGCACGTTTCGTGGACCGCGCCCGATACGCTCGTGCTGACCGGCAGTTTGCCGGCCGACGAAACCGACGCCGACATCGATGCGTCGATGCTCGATCCGGCAGCGGTAACCCTGGGGCTTGCCGCCGATGCGTTGGCACGCGCCGGCATTACGTTCGCGAACGCGCCGCACCTCGGCATGGCTGCGCCCGCGGCGCACGACCTCTGGGTGCATCGTTCGCCGCCGTTGCCCGATCTCTTGAAAGCAATGTGGCCCCCGAGCAACAATCTGCTCGCCGAATCGCTGCTCGACGCGCTCGGCGCCACGCGCGCCGCGGCGCTCGACCGCGAGCGCGCCTGGCTGCGCTCGATCGGCGTCGATCCGGCGACGACCACGCTGGTCGACGGGTCGGGGCTCTCCGCCTACGACCGCATCAGCGCGCGCGATCTGGTTACGGTTCTCGCGCACGATTGGAACGGACCCAACCGCGCCGCCGTGCTCGCGGCGCTGCCGGTCGGAGGAAAGAGCGGAACGCTCGCGCATCGCTTCACCGCACCGCCGCTCGCCGGAGCGGTGATCGCCAAGACCGGCACGGTCAATCATACGCGTACGCTCGCGGGGTATTTACTGACACCGCACGGAACGCTGATCTTCGCCTTGATGATCAACGATTGGATGGACCAGGACCCGGGCGCGGCGGACCGTCTCCACGCGTTTCAGTCGACGTTCTTGGAGTCGTTCTTCGAATGAATGAAAGGCTGCGCAAAGCCTGTTCGATCGACGACCTGCGCACGATGGCGCAGCGCCGGGTTCCGCGCGCGTTCTTCCAGTACGGCGATCACGGCTCGTACACGCAATCGACGCTGCGCTCGAATCGTACCGACCTCGATGCGCTGCACCTGCGCCAGCGCATCGGAATCGACGTGCGGGAGCGCAATCTCTCGACCACGATCGCCGGCGAGGAAGCGGCGTTGCCGTTCGCCTTCGCGCCGATCGGTCTGTGCGGCATGCAGCACGGCGACGGCGAGATCCTCGCCTGCCGCGCCGCGCAGGCGGCCGGAATTCCGTTCTGCTTGAGTACGATGTCGATCGATTCGATCGAAGACGTGGCCGAATCGGTCGAGAAGCCGTTCTGGTTCCAGCTCTACGTGATGCGCGATCGCGGCTTCGTGCGCGATCTCATCGCGCGCGCGGTGGCGGCAAAGTGCAGCGCGCTGATGGTCACGATGGACCTAACCGTGCTCGGCCAGCGCCACTGCGACGTGAAGAACGGCCTGACGGTTCCGCCTGAAATCACGTTGGGTAATCTCTTCGACGTCGCGACCAAACCGGCGTGGGGCCTTTCCATCCTGCGCGGCAAACGCAAAACGTTCGGCAATCTGGCCGGCCACATCCAAGGGATGGAGAGCGTCACCTCGCTCGCGACCTGGGTTTCACAACAGTTCGATCCGACGCTCAACTGGCGCGATCTCGAATGGATTCGCGCACTGTGGCCGGGGCGGATCGTGATCAAAGGCATTCTCGATCCGCGGGACGCTCGCATCGCCGCGAGCACCGGCGTCAGCGCCATCGTCGTTTCCAATCACGGCGGGCGTCAGCTCGACGGCGCACCCTCGACGATCTCGGTGCTCGAATCGGTCGTCGACGCGGTCGGCGATCAGGTCGACGTGATCTTCGATTCCGGCGTGCGCACCGGGATGGACGTGCTGCGCGCGCTTGCGCTCGGGGCACGTTCGGTGCTGCTCGGCCGCGCCTACATCTACGGCCTCGGAGCCGGCGGCCAAGACGGAGTCACGCGCGCGATCGAGATCGTGCGCAACGAACTTGCGATCTCGATGGCGTTGACCGGCACGACCAGCGTGCGCGACGTGCGCCGCGACGTGATCGTCGAACCCGCCGGCGCTAGATGACGAGCACGAGCTTCCCGCTGGTCGCGCGCGATTCGAGCAACCGGTGCGCCTCGGCGGCCTGCGCCAGCGGCAACGTGCGGTCGATCCGCAGCGTCAACGTCCCGTTCGCGATCGCACCCAGGACGTCGCGCGCACGCCGCAGCAGTTCCTCGCGTGTTGCGATGAAGTTGGGCAGCGTCCCGCCCGCGACGGTAAGCGAGCGCGCTTGCAGGCTGTTCGGTCCGATCGGATCGGCCGGCCCGCTGGCCGAGCCATAGAGCACGACGGTTCCACGCGTTCGCACGGATTCGAGGCTGCCGGGAAAGGTCGACTTCCCCACTCCGTCGAGCACCAAATCGACTCCGCTTCCCTCGGTGAGCTTTTTCACCGCATCAACAAAATTTTCGCGGGTGTAGAGGATCACGTCGTCGGCGCCGGCCTCCCGCGCGACCGCCGCCTTCTCGTCGGTCGACGTCGTCCCGATCACACGCGCGCCGATCGTTTTGAGCATTTGCACGAGCAAGAGCCCGACCCCGCCCGCTGCCGCGTGCAGCAGCACGGTTGTTTGCGGGGTCACGTGATAGTACTCGTGCACCAAATACTGCGCGGTGAGCCCCTGCAGCGGAAACGCCGCGCCCTCTATCATCGACAGTCCTTCGGGCAGCGGAATCAGTCGATCCGCCGGCGCGACGACGTACTGCGCATACGCGCCGAGCACGTTGGTGAACGCGACGCGTTCGCCGACACGAACATCGCGCACGTCGTCTCCGACCGCCTCGACCGTCCCGGCGCCTTCGGCGCCGGCCGTGATCGGCGGCGTGCCGCCGTAGCGCCCGGTACGTTCGTACACGTCGCGATAATTGACGCCTGCCGCTGCCATGCGCACGAGCGCCTCGCCGCGGCCCGGCGCAGGCGTCGGCAGATCTTGGAGTTGGAGAACCTCGGGCCCGCCGAAGACGGGAATGCGTATCGCTTTCATATCGTCTACAACGCATCCGCCCCGCCGTTGGCGGCGTTCTTCAGGTGTATGAGCACCCAAATCGCAACCTTTGCCGCCGGCTGCTTCTGGGGCGTCGAAGCGGCCTTCCGGGGCGTGCCCGGCGTGATCGATGCGGTCTCCGGCTACACCGGCGGTTCCACCCAAAACCCAACGTATCGGGAGGTCTGCACCGATCGCACCGGCCACGCCGAAGCGGTCGAGGTCCGGTTCGATCCGTCCGAAGTCAGCTACGAGCACCTGCTCGACATCTTTTGGAAGATTCACGATCCGACGCAGATCAATCGCCAAGGACCGGACTACGGAACCCAATACCGCTCGGCAATTTTTACGCATTCGCTCGAGCAGGCCGCGGCCGCCGCTGCCTCGCGCGAGCGCGAAGAGATCGCGCGCGGAAAAAAGATCGCAACGCAAATAGTTGCTGCTCCGATGTTCTTTCGCGCGGAGAATTATCATCAGCGGTATTTCGAGCGCAACGGTGCTCTTTGTCAGGTGGCACCATGATGCGCCGCGCTCATTTTCTCGGGGGTCTCGCCGGCGCGATCGCATTCGTGCCGTTGCTCGCGCGCGCCGCGTCGGGAACCAAGTATCCGGTGACGCATACCGATGCCGAGTGGAAAGACATCCTCGGTTCCGATCGGTACGTGATTCTGCGCGAGGACGGAACGGAGCCGGCGTTTTCCAGTCCGCTGATCGGCGAGCACCGTCCCGGTGTCTATAATTGCGCCGGCTGCAGTCAAGAACTCTTCACGTCGGAGATGAAGTACGACAGCGGCGACGGCTGGCCGTCGTTCACGAGCGTGCTGCCCGGGCGAACGCTGACGCAAGCCGACTACGATCTTCCCGGAGAGGAACGCACCGAAGTGCACTGCCGCCGCTGCGGCGGGCACCTCGGCCACATCTTCAATGATGGGCCGCCGCCGAAATACTTGCGCTACTGCATCGACGGTCTAGCGTTGAACTTCGTTCCGCGTGCGTAAGGCGAATGGAGCCGACGAGCGGACTTGAACCGCTGACCTGACGATTACGAATCGTCTGCTCTACCAACTGAGCTACGTCGGCAAATAAGGCCGGGGAGCCTGGTTCTGCGGTTCGGCTGCCTCCCCTGCCTGCACGATCGGGGCGGTAGCCGTGTCCCCACGCAGAAATGACGCCTGCATGAAGTACGATGTCGCGGTCATCGGTTTGGGCGGGATGGGCAGCGCCGTTGCCGCGCACTTGGCGCGGCGCGGCCTGCGCGTGGCGGGGTTCGAGCAGTTCACGCTCGTGCACGATCTCGGTTCGTCGGCCGGCCGTACGCGCATCATCCGTAAAGCCTACTTTGAAGACCCGGCGTACGTGCCGCTGCTGGAGCGTGCGTACGCGCTCTGGCGCGAGCTCGAAGACGAAACGCTGACCGCGTTGCTCGACCTCTTCGGCGTGCTCATGATCGGGCAGCCCGACGCGGCGTCGATCCGCGGCGTTGCCCGCGCCGCGGCCGCGTTCGATATTCCAATCGAGCATCTCGACGCCGCGCAAGTGCGTGCTCGCTTCCCGCTGCTGCGTCCGCTCGACGGCGAGGTCGCGATTCTCGAACCGTACGCCGGCGTCGTCTTTCCCGAGCGGGCGATCGCAGCCCATCTGCGGATGGCACGCAAATACGGCGCCGAACTCCACGAGCGTACGTGGGTGCGGTCGTTCGAACCGTCGGACGGCGGCGTCCGCCTCGTCTTCGAGGGCGGCGAGTCTGTCGAGGCCGCGCACGTCGCGGTGTGCGCCGGCCCGTGGACGAGCGATCTGCTCGGGCAACTCGGCGCGACGCTCACCGTTCAACGCAACGTGCAATACTGGTTCGCACCGCGTTCCGAACCGTGCGGACCGGATCGCGTTCCGGCGTTCTTCCTCGAACGCGCCGATCTGCTCGCACCGGTCTACGGAATACCCGATCTCGGCGACGGGCTCAAGATCGCCTTCCACGGTCATGGCGAGAGCTCGCACGCCGATCGGCTCGATCGCGACGTACACGAAAGCGAAATCGGGGCCATGCGCACGACGCTTGCGAAGTGGATTCCCGACGCCGGCGGCGAGCTGTGCTCCGTGAAGGCCTGTATGTACACGATGACGCCCGACGCGCACTTCGCGATCGGCCGCGTTCCCGGCTTCGCAAACATCGTCGTCGCTTGCGGCTTCTCGGGGCACGGCTTCAAGTTCGCACCGGCTATCGGCGAGATCGTCGCACAGACGATCGCCGACGGTGCGCCCAAGCTCGACGCCCGGTTTCTCGCGCTCGAGCGCTTTACCGGTAGGTGAACCCCTGGATGAAAGCGTCGTTGGTGCTTCGATCGTTCCACACCACCCAGATCGTACCCGTTCGCGGATCGATCGCCGTCGTATGCACGCCTTGAGCGATCTTCTGATCGTCGAGAAGTTTCGGATCGCTCGTCCCGTCATACGAATATAGCGTGATTCCGCCGCCCGCACACGCCAACCACTGATGTGTCGGCTCCCACGCACATTGGTCGACGTGCTCGGGAAGATTCACCCGATGAAGCAACTTGCCGGAACGGTCATACACCGCCAGAACGTTGTTCTCTCCCCCTACGATCAATTGGTGATGCTCGGCGTCGTACTGAAGCGGATGGTTGTTCTGAATCTGCGGCGTCGGAATAATCCGAGTAACCTTGAGCGTCTTGGGGTCGATCACCGCGATCTCGTTGTCGGTCGCGATGTTTTGGTAAATGTCGTGCGTTTCGGGATCGACCTGGATGTACTCGGGCTTGTGGCCGGGTAACTTGACCACCGCGATCTGACGGAACGTCTTCGTGTCGACGACGAAGATCCGCGTGCCGTCGTCTTCGTCAGCGTAGATTCGGCCGAGCTGCGGATCGTATGCGATCGCGTCGACCGGACCGTCGACGATCGCCGTGCGCAGGATCTGCTGCGATTCGGGATCGACCTCGCTCACGCTGCGCGAGTCGCCGTTTCCGGTGAACACATGCCCGGTCGCAGGATCGATCGCAAGACCATGCATCGGTCCGACCGGGATGACCGCAATGACATTTCCGGTGTCGCCGTCGGCAACCAGCAGGCCGCCTCCGCCCGGATGCGCAGCGTAAACGCGATCGCGTTCGCTATCGACGGCAAGATAATCGAATCCCCCGGCCGGATCGACCGGAACGGGCTGGGTCACCGCAACGATGGGCAAAATCTATCCTCCGCTTTCCGAACCGGCGTCGTGAAACGTTCCGCGTTTCGCGGATCGATCGAGCTCCAAGTCTTCCAGATAATAATAAACGATCTTACGATCGTCGAACCCGACCTTTGCCAATTGGCGGCCGTCGATCTCGACCACTTCATGGATATGGCCCGTGCGGCCCGCGTAGGCGTAGTTCACCTCGGAGTATCCGGGCTCGTCCGGCTTCGGGCGGGGAGTCGCTTTGACGCCGCGTAGCGGGGTGTTGTGGCGATGCATAGCGTACTACTTCGACCAATGATCATCACCTACCGTGGTAAAACCCCCAGAATCCATCCCAGCGCGTTCGTGGCGCCCACTGCCGTCCTCATCGGTGACGTAGAGGTTGGTGAGCAATCGAGCATCTGGTTTGGCGCCGTGCTCCGGGGCGACAATGGCCCGATTCGCGTCGGCGCGCGCACGTCCGTGCAAGACAATGCCGTTCTTCATGTCACGACGCTGACACAGATCGACGACGACGTCACCATCGGCCACTGCGCCGTTATGGAGGACTGTCACGTGAAGCGGCACGCTTTGATCGGCAGCAACGCCGTGCTGCTCAACGGCTGCGTGATCGGCGAAGGATCGCTGATTGCCGCCGGCAGCGTCGTCGGCGAGCGGGTCGAGATTCCGGATCACGTGTTGGCCGCCGGCGTTCCGGCAAAGGTCAAGAAACCCATCGAAGGTGAAGCAAGCAAGTGGATCGAGATCGCCGCGGAGGAATACGTGCATCTCTCGCGATCCTATATCGCCGAAGGAATCCATGCTCAGCGTCCGTGAGACGGTAAAGCGCTTCATCGAAAGCGAGGGACACAAAGTCGACGCTACCCCGATCGATCCGGACACCGGATCGAGCGAGCTGCTCTTCCGCACACGCGGACAGGTCTTTTCGGTTACGACGAACGAGGGCGACGAACGAACGCTGAGCATTTCCACCGCCTACGAAATTCCCGAATGGGCGCGCGAACCCGACCAAAACGCCGAAGCGCTCGAACGCGCCCGCAAGGATCACCCGACCGTAACCTTCACGCTCGCGCACGATGGAAGTCTCTTCGTGGCCACCCTCGATCAGGAAGCCGAATCGACGCAGGAGCTGATGCACGCGTTTTGGATCTTGGTCTCCCGCTTGCGCGATGCCGGAACACAGGCGGTCGAGGACATTGTCGACCGCACCGAAAGCAAGGCCGCCGCCGAGAAATTCATCAATTCGTTTATGATGGGCGACGGTCAGTGAGCGATCCGCTGCGAGCGATCGAGCTGGCGTTGCGCGACGAAGGGCTCTTCTTCACCCGCGATGACGACGACGATGCGCGGCGCATCGCGTTCAAGAGCGAGGGCGACCGGTATTTCGTCGTTTCGTATCGCGACGATCCCTCGTTCATCATGATCGGTTCCGGTTGGGCGTTACCGCCGCGCGTCGATCCGGCGCAGGCGATCGACGTGGCCAACGCGCTCAACGTGCGAAAAAAATTCGTCAAGACCGCGCTTTGGCAAGAGGAGAGCGACGTGCTCTTCACCGTCGAACTGTGCGTGAATTCCGCCTCGGAAGTTCGGCCGCATTTCGGCCGCCTGCTCAACGTGCTGCGCGACTCCGCCACCGAATTCTTCGACCTCTTGCGCCCCGGCGAAATTTAGGCGAGCTGACGAAGAGCCAGGCAAATCAGGGAGGCGGGAAATGTGATTCGTCCGCGTAGGGGACGAACAACGTGTACTCTTTTTGGAAGCGCAGCTTGACCATCCCGGTCGGGCCGTTGCGATGCTTGGCGATGATGAATTCGGTCACGTCGGGCTCGGGCACTTCGGGATTGTAATAACCGTCGCGAAACAGAAACGCGACGAGATCCGATTCCTGTTCAAGACTGCCCGAATTATGGGTTACGATGTCATCGACGCAGAAGTTGTGCAACGTGCCGACGGTGATATCGTATGTGGTCGCCGGGCCGAGCGACTCGACCGCCGAAATCTCGTCCCACATCACGTCGGTCTGTGAGAGGACCTCGAGCGCCGGGTCATCGAGCCACTGCGCCAACGTCGCAGATGTCCTACGGCTCATGCGCTTTCCTTGATCTCGCCATCCCAGAGCGGCGTGTGAAAGCCCGCGCTCGCGGCGCAACATCGTTACCCAGTCGTTCACCGCCAGTGGGATACGGTCGACGTGCGCGGCGGCACTGCGCTTCTCGCGAACGACCCGCGAGTTGGCACGCTCATGCTTTGCCCCCAGGAATCCGATCCGATCCATGAACTCGACGATGTGCTCACGGTCCGTTAGCGCACGCTGAGCGCTCGTGCCGGGTCGCTCCGGCTTGACGAATGGTTGAATACCGAACTCGTCCTCTGCAAGCTTTACGGCATATTGCGCCTCTTCCATCGAAGAGACCGTCAACGCCGCACTTCCGCCGAGATGTCCGTCACCGATCAGCCATCCGAGGAGCAGTGCCCGGCCTTCGGAAATGGACGGACCGCGCCACGCGGGAGCGTCGTAGCGACGCGGCACGGCAATCGTGTCGCCCACACGCAGGTCGCGCAGCTCCGACCAGCCGTCCAGCGAGAGGAGACGGTGCCCCGCCGTGCAGCGTAGAGTGCGCCCACTCCTCGTGGTAACGTGGAAGACCTCACGCTCGCCAACGCTCCATGCGTCAATGATGGGTTTCCGAGTCAGCTTCAACTGGTCGTCGACTGCCCACACGTTGAATCGCAGCCGCTGCTCGACGATTGCTCGAACCGGAATTCGTTCGCCCGTATCCGCGTTCGTGACCAGCGCACCGCCATCGAGACAATCTCTCAAATCTGCGAGCATCGGGCGTTTGTCGTTGCGCGTTTCGACACCGCGGTTCAATTGCGCGAGCGCGACGATCGGCACGCCGAGATCCTTGGCCGTCACCTTCATCGTGCGGCAGATTTCGGAGAGCTCTTCGTTACGATTCATATTCTTCGAGAGCACGCCGGGACGCAAGAGCTGCAGGTAGTCGACGAACACCGCGCCCAAGCCGCTGGTCGATTTCAAGCGCCGGCAGCGGCTGCGCACTTCGGTCACCGAGAGGCCGCCGGTATCGTCGAGATAGATCGGCAATTCGTTGAGGCTGCCCATCGCGCGCGAGATCTCTTCCCACTGATTGTTCTTGATATTCCCGCGCCGCAGATCGTGCATCGAGAGCTGCGCTTCGGCGCAGATCAAGCGTTGGATCAGCTCGTTGTTCGACATCTCGAGCGAGAAGAACGCAACCGGTTCCTTCGCTTCGCGCGCCGCGGCGACGGCCATGTTGAGTGCGAACGACGTTTTGCCCATGCCGGGGCGCGCCGCGATGATGACGAAGTTGCCGGCTTGAAAACCGGTCGTCATGTTGTCGATATCACGGAATCCCGAAGTGACACCGGTCCGGTCGCCGCGCGCGTGGAAGAGGCGGTCGATGTGCTCGAACGCATCCTTCATCAGGCTGTTCACCGCGACGAAGTCTCCGTGCATTTGCCGCTCGCCGAGCGAATAAACCAGTTGCTCGGATTGATCGAGCGCCGCGTCGACGTCCTCTTCGGCCTCGTAGCCGAGCTGCGTGATCTGCGTACCCGCATGGATGAGGCCGCGCAGCGTCGACTTCTCGCGCACGATCTTGGCATAATACGTCGCCGACGCAGCGGTCTGCACCGTGTCCATCAGCGAGCTCAAGTACGAGAGGCCGCCGACCTTCTCGAGCTGATCGCGGGTGCGCAGCGCTTCGGCAACGGTGATCTTATCGAGCGGTTCGCCGCGATAGAACAAGTCGTGGAGCGCGGCAAAGATCGTTTCGTGCACGTGCGCGTAGAAATCCGCCGGGCGCACGATCTCGCCCACGACGCCCATGATCTCGCGATCCACCAGCACCGAACCGATGAGCGCCATCTCCGCCTCGAGATTGTGCGGCGGAATGCGGTCGATGGACCCGCTATGCAGATGCGAAACGCTCAACGCGGACTCCTCATGCCCGGGTCTTGCGACGCGCGGCTTGTGAGCGACCTTGCGAACGACGGGTGGATATCTTGTGGACGCGAAGTGCACGCAGTGCTTGATCCACCGTAGCGACCGGAAGGATCTCGATTCCCGAGAGTGCGACGTCGACTTCGCGCGCGTTCTCCTTCGGCAGGAGCATCGCACGCATGCCTGCTTGACGTGCGGCGTAGAGTTTTTCCACTACGCCTCCCACTGCGCGGATCTTGCCCTGAATCGAGAGCTCACCGGTAATTGCCGCATCTTGGGGCAGGGGCGTCTTGGTGGTGGAGGAGTAGAGCGCGAGGAAGATCGCCAAGCCCGCCGAGGGACCGTCGATATTCCCTCCGCCCACGATATTGATGTGCAGATCGAAATCGGCGACGTCGATACCGGTTTGCGCGCGCAGTACGCTGGTCGCGTTGAAGACCGAATCCTTGGCCATCGAGCCGGCCGTGTCGTTGAAGCGAATCGTTCCTCTCCCGGTCTGCGCTGCGGCGAACGCGACCGCTTCGATCTCGATGATGCTGCCTAGATAGTTGTGCACGCCCAGGCCGAACGTCTTGCCGATCTCGCGTGCCGCGCGCGCCTTGACGAGTGTGTGCGGCACCAGACGCGAAGTTTGCACGACCACGCGCACGTCGGCTTCGGTCAACATAACCGGCGCGTTGTTCTTGCGCGGATCGACGCGGTAGAGCGCTTGGCTGTACGCGTCGGCGACGATCTGCACCGCCTTGCGTCCCTCGATCGTGTACGAGGCGATCAGTTGCGGCACACCGCGCGCGGCTTTGGCGCCGAGGCGCTTGATTGCGGCTTGTACGATCGAAACGACTTGGTGCTGCGTGAGCGGCGAAAAAAAGATTTCGGACGCGCGCGAGCGGACCGCCGGGTCGATCTCCTCGGGATCGCGCGTCGTCGCGCCGATCAGCACGAAATCCGCCGGAGCGCCCTCTTCGAAGAGGCGCCTGACGTAGGCCGGCACGTTCGGCGCGGATTTATCGTAGTACGAGGACTCGAAGGTAACGCGTTTGTCTTCGAGGACCTTGAGCAGACGCGTTTGCAAGAGCGGGTCGAGCTCGCCGATTTCGTCGATGAAGAGCACGCCGCCATGCGCCCGCGTCACGAGCCCGAGCTTGGGCTCGGGGACCCCGCCTTCGGCGAACTCACGCCGGCTGCCCTGATAGATCGGATCGTGGACGCTGCCCAAGAGCGGGTTGGTCGTCTCGCGCGGATCCCAGCGCAGCGTCGTGCCGCTCGTCTCGATAAAGGGCGCGTCTTTCGCAAACGGTGTGTACGCGCGCGTTTTCGCGAGTTCCAGCACCAGCCGCGCGGCCGTGGTCTTGCCCACGCCCGGCGGTCCATACAAAATGACGTGTTGCGGGTAGGGCGAGCTGATCTTTGCGAGCAGCGCTTTGATCGCGCTCTCTTGTCCGATGATTTCGGCGAGGCGCTGCGGACGCAGTTGCTGCAACGCCGATGCCGCGAGGCTGCGCTGCGAAAGCGCTTCGAGTTCCTCGAGTTTCGCCTGCGTCGCCGGCGTTTCGGGCCCGGCGTCCTCGCGGAGCGCCTCGAGTTTGAGATCGTTGAGGTACTCCTGATGACGCGCGTTCATCTTCTCGGAGACCTTGCGATCGATCGCGTCGCCCACGCTCTTCTGCGCGAGCAGATCCGCCATCGCTTCTTCGATCTCGGCGATCGTCTTGCGCTGTTGGGCGCGCGTGGTCGCTCGTTCGAGCGTCGGATCCTCGAAGACCAGTCGGCCGAGCGCGCACAAACGATCGGAAAGGTTTTGCGAGCGCATCATCTTCAGTGCGCTCACCTTTCCGGCACGAAGCACGAGCTTGTCGTGACCGATCGCTCCGGCCAGCATCTCGTAGAGTGCCGAGACGTAGCGGTTCAGCTCGTCTTCAACGCCGTATTTGCGCCGCAGGCGCGAGGCATAGGTGCCGTCGGATCCGGCCGCCACGATTCGCCGGCCTACGAGGAAACGACGTTGATCGTCGCTTTGGCGACCACGTTGCGATGGAGTTTGATTTCCACGGGATAGGACCCGAGCGCCTTGATCGCGCTCTTGATCTCGATCTTGTGTTTGTCGACGTCGACTTCGAGTGCCTTGGCGAGCGCGTGTGCGACGTCGGCGTTGGTAACGGCACCGAAGAGCTTGCCGTTGCCGCCGGCCTTGGCTTTGACGTCGAGCTGCATGCTCTCGATTTTGCTGGCGAGTTCCTTGGCTTGCGCGAGCGTCTGCGCCTCGCGCTTTTCCTGCGCGCGCTTTTGGTCGGCGTGCGCGGCGAGCGCGCCTTTGTTCGCCTCCGACGCAAGATTGCGCGGAAGGAGGAAATTGCGCGCGTATCCCTCGGCGACGTCGACCACGTCGCCCTTCTTTCCGAGCGCCTTGACGTCGCCCAGAAGAATGACCTTCATGTTGAGAACCCCGTGGCTATTCGGAAACGTAAGGAAGAAACGCGATGACGCGCGCGCGCTTGACCGCGGTCGTCAGCAACCGTTGATGCTTGGCGCAATTGCCGGAGATGCGCCGCGGAACGATCTTACCGCGCTCGGAAACGTATTTCTTGAGGCGGTTCACGTCGCGATAACTGATGTCGATCGCCTTGTCGGCGCAGAAATTACACGATTTGCGCTTCGGGCGGCGATCTTTCACCGCGCGCTTCGTCTTGGTGGCGGCCACGTATGTTGTCCTTTCGACTAGGTGGTTGAAACGCCGCCCTTCGACAAGCTCAGGATGACGGCGTTCTAGCCAAGTGACTCGGGCTAAACCCGAACCACTGCCGGCCCTTCCAGGGTGGACCGGACGGCTGATCTTATCACGTCCTCCCGCCCCGTTCTAGTGCCTTTGCGACGAACATATGTTCGATTCCGCGCCTTCCGTTCCTTCCCTTAGTGGCTCGCGCCGAACTCGAAACCGATCCGGTTTTGCGACGTGAGCGATCCCGCCGTTCCAAAAATCGTTCCAGCGATGCCGTTGCGCACGCTCGCATGCGCCCACTCGACCCGGAGGATGCCGGACCCGCCGAATTTCAGGGTGGGAGTGAGCGTGAACGTCGTCGCTCCGCTCCCCGGACCGTACAACAGGAACGCGTTGGGGCTCAGATCACTGGTCGCCGCTTCGTTCTCCGCGTCTTCGATGCGAAATCCGACCAGGAAGGCGTTGGAGAACGTGTACGAACCGAGCAGCGAGAGCGCGTAGTCCGACTCCGCGCTCGTGAATCCCAGGGCCGCGGACGATGGCGAACGCACCCAGAGCGCGTACGGCGAGAATTGCCATTTCCCCGCGGCGCGCGAGTACATCAAATTGTACTCGGATTGGTTTGCGATCGCAGACGTGGCATTGCCGGGCGTGTTCGCGCCCGGATTCATCCCGACGAAGGTAAGCGAGGTCGCACTCGAGGGAGCCCAGGCGACCTCGTATTCGATCGTGCGCAGCGAACCGCTGTAGAAGCCGTCGTTGTATTCCGCGGCAACCGTCCATGGGCCATTGCTGTAGCCGGCGTGCACGCCGCGGCTCACCACCGGCTCGAGCGCCCATCCCAGTCCCCGCTCGATGTCGACGTTTTGATAGGTGAACGCGCCCTCCGCGCCGAGCAGCGTTCCGATCTGTCCTCCGTAGATCGTGAGATGCTGATCGGGCGAGGTGTAGGCGGCTTGCCACAGCGGAACGAGCGAATAGCAACTCGTGTTCGCGCACGTCGCGTTATCGGTGAGCGACTTGTAGTTATTGAACGTCGAATTGATCGCGGTGCCGACGGTCGGAAAGTTGTACCCGCCGGCCGTCGCGGAGATCTTGTAATACCCCGATGTCGCGCTCGCGTTGACGAGCAGGTCGCTCAGGTCGTCGCGTCCCTGTTTGTCGGCGCCGTTCGGCGTATCGAGCGCGCCGCTGACATTGGTGTTGTATGTTTGTATGCCCACGATCATGAGGTCGCCCCCGATCGCGCCGGAGGCGTATGGGGTTGCGGTTGGGGTCGGCGTCGGCGCCGGAGTAGGCGGCGGCGTCTGCTGTGCAGACGCCGCCGTCGCTGCCCCCAGAGCGCCCGCGGCGGCCACGGCCGCCACGAGCGCCAGTGCTGCTACCCTCATGCGCGCGAGCCCGCAGGCGCGGCCGGAACGCCGATGCCCGGGATCGGGTCGACACCGTGGATGGCGAGATCGCCCGCTTCCATGTGGTCCTCGGTAACGCGTAGCGGCACGATGAAACTGATCACCTTCAGGATCACGAACGTGCCGATGACGTTGGTGACGATGATGAACGCCGCCGCTTCGGCTTGATGCACGAACTGCGTCGGGCCGCCGCCGTAGAGCCAACCCGAAACCGAAACGGTCGCGGCATTTTTGCCCGCCGCGGCGTTGGCAACGTACTCGATCATATTCGGATCGGCGACGAGGCCGGCCATCAATCCGCCCACCAGGCCCGCCACGCCGTGCGTGTGCAGAACCGAGAACGTGTCGTCGACCTTCTTGAAGAACGAGAGACGGCTGAGATAGCGAAGCGTGAGCCAAGGAACGATCGTGACCACACCGACCATGATCGCGCCGTACCCGTTCACGTAACCGGCGCACGGCGTGATCGCGACGAGCCCCGCGATCATGCCGTTGATCATCGAGACCGCGTTCGGTTTGCCGGTCGCGAACATGTCGGCAATCAGCCACACGAGCAGTGCCGTCGCGGTCGCGATGTTCGTGTTGAGCACCGCCGCACCGGCATCGGCGTTGGCGAAGTACGGGTCGCCGCCGTTGAAGCCGTTCCAGCCGAGCCAGAGTATGCCGGCGCCGGCGAACGCCATGATCAGATTGTTGGGCTCGAAATCACGCTGATCGGCGAGCAGACGCGGACCGACGACGGCCGCAGCGGTAAAGCCGGAGATGCCAGCCGCCAAATGAATCACGTAACCGCCCGAGTAATCGACCGCTCCGAGTTGTGCGAGCCAGCCGCCGCCCCACAGCGCGAACGCGCCGATCGAGTAGACGATGATGCTCCAAAGCGGAACGAAGAGCATCCATGCTTTGAAGTTCATGCGGCCGAAGACCGAGCCCGCGATGAGGATCGGCGTGATCGCCGCGAAGACGAACTGGAAGTAGATCATCGCGGAGCCGGGGAAGTGCAGCGCCGGCATTCCGCTCGCCGCGAGCGGAACGACCGACTGCCCGATCTCGTAAAACGGACCGAGCGCGGGCCCCGGAATGCCGATGAACGCCGCAAGGATCCCCGGGCCGAGTTTGGCCGGATTGCCGAAGCTCATGTTGTAGCTCAGCAGCGTCCACGAGAGCAGCACGACCGAAAACGCGTAGAAAACCATGACCGCCGAATTGAGCGCCCACTTCTTCTTGACGAGTCCGGCGTAGAGGATGGCGAGACCCGGAACGCTTTGCAGTCCGACGAACGTCGCGGCGGTGAGCTGCCACGCGGTATCGCCGGAGTTCAGCCATTTCGGGGCTTCGAGATACGGATTTACGTCAGCTAATACAAACACGACCCAACCCCTTAACGCGAAGAGTGAGAGATTGGAGTATCGTATCCGCGCAAGGCCGCCAGCGCATTATCCAGGCGGTGAACTCGGAAACGCTATTTTAGGCCAGATCGAGAAAGCGACGATACGGGCTAAAGACGCTCAGGATGACAAACAATGCGCGCTATTTCGGGCCTTCTCTAAAATAAATTCCAGAGATATTGGTTGTAGACTTCGTGGTGGAACTGCACTTCCGGCGCCTTCACGTAGGTGCCGAGCGAACGCGGGCAGCGGTCGGCTGCGACTTGCTTCAACTCCGCGTAGCGTTCCTTCACGTCATCACCGAGCATCGCGCTCGTCCACTTCGAGTTCCGGAATGCCGCCAGCGCGTCGTAGATGTTGTCGGGAAGAAAGCGCTTGGCCTGACGCAGGTTGGGCGTACTCGAGATCGTGCCTTCGAGACCGGTCTTGAAGACCGCCAGCATCACCATGTATGGGTTTGCATCGGGCGCCACCGAGCGCACCTCGATGCGCACGCTGCGTTCGTTGCCGATCGGAAAGCGCACCATCGAGCCGCGATCGATCGCCGATGCCATGATTTGATTCGGCGCTTCGAAGTGAGGATCGAGACGCCGGTAGGCGTTCACCGAGGAATTGAGCATCAAACAGATGTCTTCGCCGGCGCTCAAAATCCGATCGGTGAAGGAAAGCGCGAGCGAACTCAGGTTCTCGTCGCCCTTCGGATCCCAAAACAGATTCTTGCCGTCTTTGCTCACCGACACGTTGGTATGCATGCCGCTGCCGTTGACGCCGACGACGGGTTTGGGAAGGAAGCTTGCGGTCATGCCCATGCCGGTCGCGACTTGCCGGCAGATCAATTTGTAGAGCGCGATCCGGTCGGCGGCCGAAACCGCCTCGCCGTAGTTGTAGTTGATCTCGAACTGCGAGGGCGCGACCTCGGGATGATCTTTTTCGTTCTCGAATCCCATCGCGCGCTGCACCTCGGCAACCGTATCGATGAAACGGCGCAGAGGATCGCCCGGCAGTGATTTGTAGTACCCGCCGGTGTTGACGTAGTCGAATTTCTCGGTCTCGTAGAAATTTTGCTCCGCGTCGATGCCGTCGAAGAGGAAACCTTCGATTTCATTGGCCGCGTTGAGCGTGTACCCGTTCTTGCTGTAGGCATCGTCGGAGAGGCGCTTCAACGTGCCGCGGATATCGCCCGAGAAGGGGCTGCCGTCGCGGTTGAGCACGTCGCCGAACACCAGCATCTTGCCCGGGCCGAACACGTCGGCGGGCGCCCAGTAGAACGCCCCCCAGTCCAGCGCCAGGCGCAGGTCGCTCTCGCGCTGCGCGGTGAAACCGCGGATCGACGAGCCGTCGAAGGTCAGATTGTCGTACGACTTGAGCAAGAACTTCTTGTCGTAGTCGAGCATGTGCAAACGGCCTTCGAGGTCGCTGAAGAGGACCGTCACGGCCTTGATACGGCTCTCCTTGCCGAGGTAGCTCAGCCGGTCGGCCTGGATCTTGTCGAGGGGTACCCGGTTTCTGTGTTGCTCCTTGGCTGCCAGGTTCAGCTCTTCGAGTTCGCTGTATGGAAGTTCGAGGAAGTCACGCATGGCGGCCCATTTATACAGTCCGACCGGCTTGCCTTTGTCCATTTGGTTAAAGCGCTAAGCCCCTTCGCGGGGCCGGTCGATATCACCAGAAGTGGAATCCGCGCTCATCAGCCGCCCCGCGTTGGAGCTCGTCCTCGCGCCGCGCACCGTCACCGAATTCTTCGACCGGCACTTCGAGAAGCTGCCCCTCCACGTCGAGCGCGGCGACGAGGCCTACTTTGCCGATGTTTACAACGTTGCGGATCTCGAGGACTCACTGGTCGTCGGCGCGCGCGAGCCGGAGAACTTCGCGCTGGTCAAGGCCGGCAGCCCCGAGATTCCCGAGGACGATTTCACCTACGAGCGCCCGAGCGTGCGCTGGCGGCTCACCGGCAAAGGCCCGCGCCGCTGGATCGACGCCCGCAAGGTCGTCTCGTACTTCGCCGACGGCTACACCATCATTATCAAGGATGCGGCGCTCTTCAGCGCGCGGCTGCAGCGCTTTTGCAATCACCTGCAGCGTGACCTCATGGCGTTTGCCCAGCCGAACGTGTATTTCACGCCGCCGGCCGCGCAAGGATTCGAGGTCCACCACGACACGCACGACACGCTGACGGCCCAAATCGCGGGCGAGAAGACCTGGCGCATCTACGAGCCGATCATTCAGCTTCCGCTCGAGTCGCAGCCCTTCCACAGCGGCACGAAGGTCGAGGGCCTCAAGCTCCTCGACGAAGTACGGCTGCGCGCCGGCGACACGCTCTACATTCCGCGCGGCTTTCCGCACGAAGCCAAGACGTCGCAGAGCCTCTCGCTCCACTGCACCTTTGCACTCGCGCCGGTACGCATCACCGACGTACTGGATCTCGCGCTGCGGATTGCGGGCGATCAAGACGTCGAGCTGCGGCACGCGCTGCCGCCGGCGGTGCTCGCGCAGGAAGATCTGGCGACGCGGCTGGGCCAGTTCTTCGAGTCGCGCCTCACCCAGACGTTCGAGACGCCGCGTATGCGGGTCGCGCTCGACATCGCGCTCAACGAGCTCTTCCGCCTTACGCGGCCGAACGCGAACGGCGCCTTCGCACAAGCGCTGCAGACCTTCGCGATCACCCCGGCGACGCGGGTGCGTATCGACGAGACGATCCCGTACGTCGTACGAACGCGCGGTGAAGGGATCGAACTGCTCATCGCCGGGAAGGTCGTCGCGTTCCCGCCGATCTGTAAAGCAGCCTTCGAGCGTTTGCAGCGCGGACCGGCGAGCGCGGCGGAGATGGACCCGGCACTCTCTCCCGAACATCGCGAGCTGCTGATCAAGCTGCTCGTGCTCGAAGGCCTGCTGATCATCGAAGGCTAGCGAGCCGCACAGCGAGTTCCCCGGTTTCGGTCTGGGGAAGCTCTGAAGAAGTCGCTGTACCGATCGCAAGGAGCATTTTCCGGTGCGAATCGAGGCGCATCCGAGGGAGCATAGCAACGCGCTCTGTGACCGAGGATGCAACGAAGACCCGCACCGGAAAATGCCCTTGCCCGAAGGGTTATGGCCGCGATGGCGCATCTCCATCGTCGTCGGCTCGGTCACAGAACACCCTGGCTATGCTCCCTCGCCGACTCCTCGGATCTGCGGCCATCGGGGCCATAACGATCGGTGCATGGACTTCTTCAGAGCTTCCCTACTTCAAGCGAATTCCAAGGGATAGGGCGCAAGCTGGAATCCTTCATCGAGGGAGGGTTTCATGCAGCGCGCGTCCATTGTCGGCGAGATCTTCGGCTACCTGGTGTGCCTCGTTGCCGTCGCCGTTTTTTTCATGAGCATACGCGGCATCGTCAACGGTGCGTTTCAGATCGGGCATCCCACCCCGCGGGCGAATATGGTTTTCCGCGTCAACGCAATGCACGGCGCGCATGTCGTGGGCGCCATGGGCGCTCCACGCTGGTACGTCCGGCAAAAGCAGGGCCAAGGCCCCGTGACCTTCCCGCCGGGAGCAATGCCGGCACCGCCGCCCGGCGCCCCCGATATCGCAACGATGCGAGCCGGTCTGGTCGGCAATGCCCGCTACGACGCCGTGCAGCGGCTCGTGCTCGGGATCGTGATGCTGATCGTCTCGATCGCGGTCTTCCGGCGCGCCTTCGCGTGGGTCACGGCTCTAGGACGATCTTGATATAGCCGTCGCTGCGCGCGTCGAACCGCGCAAATGCGTCGGCCGCGTCGCGCAGTGGAAGCCGGTGCGACACGATCGTGCCCGGCTTGATGCGGCCGCGCACGATTGCGTCGCGCAGGAAGTCGTTGTATTGCTTGTCGTCGTCGCGGCCCATGCCGATGGTCACGCCCTTCTTGAACAGCGGTCCCCACGGTATGACATATTTGCCCTGCTGCGCATCCGAATCGGGCGCGTGCGGATCGCTATCGAGAAAGACCCCGATAATGCTCAACCGGCCGTTGACCGCGACGATGCGCGCGAGATCGTCGATCACGCTGGTCGGCCGCTCGACGCCGTAATCGTGCGGGTCGCGAGCCTGAAAGCCGATCGCGTCGATGCAGACGCTCGCGCCAAGATTCGCTTCCTCGCCGCGCCACGCAACGCCGCCGCGCTCGCGCGCGATCGTTTCGAGAATGCGGTCTGCTGCATTCCCGTCACGCATGTCGATCGGTACCGCGCCGAGTTCGCCCGCCTTCTCCAATCGCTCGGGGATCGCGTCGACGACGAAGACCCGGATCGCACCGCGCATGAACGAACACATCGCGGTCAACAGACCGATCGCGCCGGCGCCATAGATCACCACCGTGTCGCCGGAACGGACCTGGGCGAGTTCGGTCGCATGATACCCGGTCGTCAGCGCGTCGGCGAGCAACACGAAGTCGTGCTCCCACCGGTCCCCCGGTTCGCCCGGCAATCGCAAGCAATTGGCGTCGGCAAAGGGCACGCGGAGGAACTGCGCCTGCGCGCCGGTATAACCGCCCATGCCCGGATACCCGTAGGCGGCGCCTGCCCTGCCGGGGTTCGTGGTCAGGCACTGCGCCGAGAACCCGTGGACGCAATTGGGACAGAAGCCGCAGCAGATATGCGTCGGCACGGTGACACGGTCGCCGGCGCGCACGTTGACGACGTCGGTCCCCACCCGCTCGACGACGCCGAGCGGTTCGTGCCCGATCACGAGGCGCTCGCCGCCTCCGAGCCGGCCCTCGTAGATGTGCAGATCGGTGCCGCAAATTGCCGTCGAGGTGAGGCGGAGCAGCACGTCCGTCGGCGCCTTGAGTACCGGGTCCTCGACCGCTTCGATCTGAATCTTTCGCGGCTGCTCGAGCACGACTGCATCCATCTTCCGTTCCTCCAATTCTTAGGATACAATGGTCCCCGCTCGCTGGAAATCAGAATGGTGCTGAAAGGATAGAATTCGATGCTCAACGACGTCAAAGCAATCGAAGCAAAGGTGCGCGAGGCGATGGAGGACGGCGCCGTAACGCCCTACTACTCGCTCCCGCTCGAGAAGGTCTACAAGGTTCTCAACGGTGCCCTGGCATCCGAAATCATCTGCGTCCTTCGCTACAAGCAGCACTATTATATGACGACCTCGATCCATCAAGAGCAGCTGCAGTCGCTCTTCAAAGAGCACTGGGAGGACGAAGAGAAGCATCTGGAGCGGATCGCGGACAGGATCAAACAGCTCAACGGCGTTCCCAACCTCGATCCGAACGGGATCTCCGCGCGAGCGTTCTCGAAGTTCGAGAGCGGTCATACACTCGCCGATCTTCTTCGCGAAGATCTGGTTGCCGAACGCGTCGTGATCAAGATGTACGGGGACATCGTCGAGTTTTTCGGTACCGCCGATCCGGTGAGCCGCCGCATGTTCGAAGAGATCCTCAAGGACGAAGAGGACCACGCCGACGAGCTTTCGGATTTGCTGTACACGATCGATCCCGAAACGGGAAAAACCGTCGAGCAATTTACCGGCGATTCTGCGTTCGGCCCGCCTCCGAAATCGAACTCGCGCTGACTCTTGCACCACCAACCGCCGCCGCCGTGCACGATGCCGATTGCGGTGGCACTGGCCGATCGGCCGGGAACCGGGCGCACGACCTCGACCGGCGGTTCCCCGTGCGTCGCGGCGCACGGGGAGATCGTCGTCGAGAGCGGCCTGCGCCGCCAAACGATGAGCAGTCCGGGTGAGAGCGTCACGCTCGCCAGCGGACCGCTGACCTTTGTGCGCTTCGGGGTCGCGAAGAATCTCGAGATCGGGATCGCGCCGCCGGCACTACAATCACGGATCGCGACCGGCAACGCGCCGTTGAACTCGGCGCACGGTTTCAGCGACGCGGTCTTCGCGGCGAAGTATCTCGTTCTGAACAAGCAAATGGCCCAAGGCTCGCTCGGCATCGCCTACGCGCCGCCGACCGGAACCGGCCAATTCACCGCCGGAGCGCCAACCTACTCGGCGTCCGGCAATCTCGGCTTGACGCTCACGCCGCAACTCAGCTTCGCTATGAGTCAAGTCTTCGGTACGGCGGTCGGTACCGGCGCCGGCGGTTTGAACCGGACGTTTTTCGTCTACGCGCCATCCTACACGCTCGCGTACGCGCTCGACGCCGCGACGACATTGCTGCTGCAGTCGGCGCTGGTCTCGCGGCAAGGGCCGACGCTTCCATCGGGCAATCGAAGTTTCGTCGCGCTGCAACGCGCGATCGGGAACCGCCTCGCCCTCGACCTCGATTACGAAGTGAATCTCAAGCCGACGCTGGGCGCAACGCAACGGGCGATCGGCGGCGGCCTCGTTTGGATCGCGACCTCGCCATAACGGCTACTTCACGGTAATACGATCGATGACGCGCCGCACGCCTTCGACGTGCCGCACCGTTTGGACGATCACCTGATCGACGTCGCGACTCGGCACCGTTCCGGTCAGCGTTACGACGCCGTTGCGCGCCGAGGGCGCGATGTGAAAGGCATTCGCGCCGGCTTGACCGGCGATGGCGGCCGAAACGCGAACGTCGAGCGCTGCGTCGAGCGTATCTTCGCGCACTCCTTGGAGACGCGGATTTACCGAAAGATCATCGCGAACGGCGACCACGCCACCGACCGACTTCGCCGCACTGACGTAGCGGTCGCGCTCGGCCTGCGTGCGGGCGCTTCCCGATAACGCGATCGTGCCGTCGGCGTCGGAAACGTGCACCTCGGTCGACGCGTCGACGTCGACGGCGACCAGTTTCGCCGTCACCGCGGCGACGAGATAACCTTCTTTCGCATGCTGGACGGTCGACTGCGTCGCGCGCTGCGCGCTCGCTTGTGCCTGTTGCTGTTGCTGCGCGGAGCACCCTGTCAGGGCGATGAGGGACAAGGCGAGGCAGCACGATCTGTTCATGCCGCATTCTTACCCAAGTTCCAATGGACTGACGGCTTGCTACTTCCCTTTCTTGGGAAAGAACGTCACGGTTCCATCCGGATAATCGAAGTCGACGCGATCGAACTGATTGAGAAAGTCCATGCCGACCAAAATCCAGCGCCCGGTCGACTGGTACGCTACGCACGCTTTCGGCGAATAGTAACTCAGCGAAGCAACCGTCAACGTATCGATCGTGCCGCACCCGCCACCCTCCGTTTGATAAAAGTGAAGACCGTATGCACTGAGCAGGCGGCTCGGAATTACTACGCCCCCGGGAGCGCCCGTATCGATAACCGCGTCCAGACCGAGCGATTTATTCAGAAGCATCGGGATCGACGCGTGACCATCGCCAAAGCTCGCATCGACGCGCACGCCCGACGTCGCGCCGGCGGGGTCGATGGGGTCTTTGAACGTCATCGTGCTGTTCTTGAAGTCGATCGATACGCGCGCCCCCGCAAACAGGCCATAGCCGAGCAACCCATCCGGTCCCCGCGGGTCGGGCTCGTCCATCCCGTAATTGACGATCACGTCGTAGAGTGTGTTATCGCCAAGCTCCATCGTCTGCACTTTGCCGATGTCGCTCAGCTCGGTGCCGTAGAGCGTTCCGACCTCGGTGTGCCCGATGGGCGAGAGACCGGCACGACGCGCAAAAGCTCCACTTAGATAGATGTCATCGGCTCCCGTGTCGACGAGGAACGTCCCCAAGACTCCGTTGACCAGAGCGTGCACGACGAGGCGATCGTGGGTTTGCGTAATCGGTACGACGCCCGTCGCGCCGAATGACCAATGCGCCGTCTGCGGCGGTGGGTGCAAATCGCTGTCGGCGACGATCGGATTCAGCTTGACGTTTTCGTCGATCGTCTTCCCGTCTTCACCCTCGTATTGCCACGACGAGATCATCTTGATGCCCGGAGCAACTTCACCATAAGCGAGAATCTTCAGAATGGTTTCGTAATCCCCGCCCGGGTCGAGAATGACATATTTATAGGCGCCCGTCGCACGGTCGGCCTCTACGTCGATGTTCATCCCGCTACTGAGTGTCGCGCGTATCGTGCCGTCGCCAAAGTTGAATCCGGTGAATTGCCGATGGAGATACTTCAGCCACTGGGCGTCGTCCCCGGCGGCACAGACCGAGGTTGATGCGAAAAGCAGAACAGCAATGAGCATGAGGCATCTCACGGCCTGCTTCTCTTACGGTTGCCCGGTTCTCGAACCTGCGGCGGGTAGGAGTGAACGCACCAAGGTCCAACGATGACCCGGCTGGGAGGTTCTGCGTATGGCGCTTCGTTCTCGCGCGGCCGGCTTTGCTGCGGTTTTTTTTGCACTCGGCGTGATGTTGAGCGCAGTGCCTGCCGGGGCGTCTCTCGACGCCGTCGTCGCGCCGCGTGTCGTCGTACCGAATATGCCCGAGAGCGATTGCGTCACGCGCGCCGAGAACGCGCTGAAGACGGTCATGCAAAACGAGGTCGAAGCCGGCGAAGGTTCGGGTGTGTTCGTCGGCGTCACGCGCACGGACCCCTCGAGCCCGGCCTCCGCGGCGGCGGTGATCGAGTGCCATACCGTTGACGCCGGTGGCTATTCGGCGAGCTTTACCTGTGCGGTCCAAACACCGACGAACCCCGAGGGCGCCGCCGCCCTGTGCACCCGGCTCGTCACGGCCTTCGGGCCGGCTCCCGCGGCCACCAGCGGAGGTGCGCTGTGACGCCGGTCGCGAACCGCGGCCGCCTTTTCGGAGCGTTTCTGTGCGCGGGCATCCTGCTGACGAGCGCGCTCGCGCCCGCTGCGGTCGACCTTTCGACCGGCCTTCAGCACGTCGTTGCGAACGGAACGATCGACGAATGCAATATGAAGGCTGCAGCCGCGTTGTCCGCATATCTGCAAAATCCCACCCAGGCGAGCCCGGGTGAATGGATCGCGCACGGAATGACGTCCACGAACGGCGTGAGCGACACGACGGCCGCGGGAACGATTCACTGCTTCGCACACGGCACCGGCTATGTCGTGAGTTTCAGCTGCGCGGTCGAAGCGCCGAACAATCCGTACGACGCTGCCTCACTCTGCAGCGACCTCGAAGCGAATTTCACGGGCGCGCCGCAGAAGCCGTTGGCCACGCCGACGCCCGAGCCGACCGGATGCACGACCGCCAACCTCATCGGAACCTGGCAGTCGGATAAGGACAACACGCTCACGCTCAAGATGACGCCCGACGGCGAACTCATCGATAGCGAAGGCGTGAGCGGCAGTTGGTACTTGACCGGAATGAGCGCGATCATCACCTACTACGGCAATCATACGATGACGCTCTCGGCCGACGGCAAACACTTGCGCGGCGGAGGCTACAGCTTCACCCGGAAGTGCTAAAGAGATGATTGCCGTTCTTCCCGGCGACGGCGTCGGGCCGGAAGTCACGCGTGAAGCGGTGCGCGTGCTCGCGCACGTGCGGCCCGATATTCGCTGCGAGGAAGCACTGGTCGGCGGCGCCGCTCTCGAGCGCGGTTTGCCGCCGCTGCCCGACCAGACGCGTGCGCTGTGCGAGCGCAGCGACGCGATCCTCTTCGGCAGCGTCGGAATGCCGCAATACGACGGCAAGCCGATGCCGGAACGCCCCGAGTTTGCACTTTTCGCACTGCGCAGCGGCTTCGAGCTCTACGCGAACATTCGGCCGGTGCGAGTCTTCTCCGGACTCGAAGATGCCTCATCGCTCAAATCGGAACTCGTGCGGGGCCTCGATCTGATCGTGCTGCGCGAACTGACCGGCGGAATCTACTTCGGCAAGCCCAGCGAAACGCGCGTCGAGAACGGCGTCGAGATCGCGGTCGATACGATGCTCTATCGCGTTCCCGAGATCGAGCGCATCGTGCACATGGGGTTTCAACTCGCCGCCGCTCGCCGCAAGCGGCTCACGTCGGTCGACAAAGAAAACGTGCTCGAGACCTCGCGTCTGTGGCGGCGGGTGGTCGAGCGGATCGCGCCCGAATACCCCGGCGTTGCGCTCGAGCACCTGCTGGTCGACAACGCCGCGATGCAGCTCGTGCGGCGTCCTGCACGCTTCGACGTGGTCGTCACCGAAAACATGTTCGGCGACATTCTCTCCGACGAGGCCGCGATTCTCACCGGTTCGATCGGCACGCTCCCGAGCGCGAGCCTCGGGACGCGCGGAACGCCGGGCCGCCGATTCGGCATGTACGAGCCGATCGGCGGAACGGCACCCGACATCGCGGGCAAGCACATCGCCAACCCGACCGGCGCGATTCTCTCGGCGGCGCTGATGCTGCGTCACAGTTTCGACGACGATCGAAGCGCGCTGCGCATCGAACGTGCCGTCGCCGCCGTATACGAAGAGGGCGTTCGAACCGCCGACGTCGCGGCAGGCAATGTGTCCGTCAACACGACCGGCTTCACCGATGCAGTTATCTCGGCGCTCGCGCCGGTTGACACCCCGGCCGCTCCGTGATAGGGTGCGAGAAATGCTTGTGACCTCGCTTCTCCTCCTCGCACTCGCTCTCGTTGGCCGTTCGGCGTCGAATCGGTTGGGATTGACTACTGCGTAGAGGATAGCGAAAACGCACTAGAAGAGGCCCCCGCCGGATCGGCGGGGGCCTCTTTCGTTTTATCTCGGGAGGCCGCGATGGATACCGTAGAGATCTTCGATACCACGCTGCGCGACGGCGAACAGTCGCCGGGAGCGGCGATGACCGCGGCGACGCGACTACGCATCGCGCGCATGCTCGACGCGGCCGGCGTCGACACGATCGAGGCCGGTTTCCCGATCTCGAACGAACTCGCGCGGCAAAGCGTCGCGCAGATCGCTCGCGCGGTACGAACGGCACGAGTCGCCGCGCTCGCGCGCTGCACGCCCGAGGACGTCGATGCCGCCGCGGGCGCACTCGCCGGCGCGCGCCGCCCGCGGATCCACACCTTCATCGCGACCTCCCGGCTGCATCTGGAACGCAAACTGGGCATCACGCCCGAGCGGGCGATCGAGATGGCCGGCCAAGCCGTTCGGCGCGCGCGAATGCGCTGCGACGACGTAGAATTTTCCGCCGAGGACGCGACCCGCTCCGATCCGGCGTTTTTGGCGCGGATCTTCTCGACGGCGCTCGCCGCGGGCGCGCGCACCCTCAACGTCCCCGACACGGTCGGTTACGCGACGCCGGGCGAGATGCACGCCCTCATCGCGTACGTGCGCGAGCACGTCGTGGGGAGCGAGGACGCGGTGATCAGCGTCCACACGCACGACGACCTCGGTATGGCGACCGCAAATGCGCTCGCGGCGGTGAGCGCCGGAGCGCGTCAAGTCGAGTGCACGATCAACGGAATCGGCGAGCGGGCCGGGAACTGCGCGCTCGAAGAAATCGTCGTCGCGCTGCGGACGCGCAGCGAGCTCTTCGGATGCGCGACGCGATTCGACGTGAGCCGCATTCAGCATCTCTCGCGCGCGGTCGCTCGTGGAACGCGTATGCCGGTTCAGAAGAATAAAGCAATCGTCGGCGAGAACGCGTTCGCGCACGAATCCGGCATTCACCAAGACGGCGTCCTGAAAGAACGCTCGACCTACGAAATCGTCGATCCGACGGCGGTTGGGTGTTCGACGCGGTTGACGCTGGGGCGAAACTCCGGGCGTCACGCGCTCGTCACCCGGGCAAGGGGGCTGGGGCTCGACTTCGATGACGAAGGCTGGCGGCAATTTGCCGGCGATTTCGACCGGCTGGCGACGCAGCGCGCGAGCATCGGCGATTCGGACTTGCTCGCCCTGGCCGCGTCGATCGCCCGCCGGGCGGAATGTGCGTCATGAGCCGCACGTACTTCGATGCGCTTTGGGAATCCCACATCGTCGAGTCGCTCGCCGACGGCAACGATCTGCTCTTCATCGACCGGATCGTGGCGCACGAGATCACGACGCCCCCCGGTGCGCTTCAGATCGAGCGCCGGTTCAACGACGCGCTCTTCGATCCGAATGCGATCGTCGCGGTGAACGACCACGTTTCGCCCGCCAACGATGCCGCGACCGCGCTGCAAGCGCGGCACCTGCGGCTATGGGCGAAGCGTCACGGCATCCGTTTGTTCGACGTCGGCGATAACGGAATTTGCCACGTGCTCGTGCCCGAGCGCGGCCTCGTCCGCCCCGGTATGACGCTGTGCTGCGGCGATAGCCATACGTGTACGCTCGGTGCATTCGGGGCAATCGCCTTCGGTGTCGGTACGACCGCGCAGGCCGGCGCGATGCTGGCCGGATCGGTCGTGCTCAAACGCCCGCTGGTGATGCGCGTGCAGATCGACGGCGCTCTGCCCGCTCCGGCCGCTGCGAAGGACGTCGCGCTCACGGTCGTACGTACGCTCGGCGCCGACGGCGGCCGAGGATACGCCCTCGAGTACGGCGGAAGCACGGTCGCCGCGATGTCGATGGGCGAGCGCATGACGCTCTGCAACATGGCCATCGAAGCCGGGGCGACGACCGGGTACGTGCGGCCGGACGTCGTGACGCGCGCATATTTGCACGCGCGCGGCGAGCCGTTCGCCGGCGAGGAACGCTGGTACGCTTACGAATGCGGGGAGAGCGCGTACGCGAAGACGATCGAAATCGACGCATCTTCGATCGTACCGCTCGTGACCTGGGGCACCAATCCCGCGCAATCGATTCCACTCGGCGAACGCGTGCCGGAGGACGCTCGGACCGAGTCGCTCGCGTACATGGGAATCGCACCCGGCGATGCGATCGAGGAACTCGAGATCGACCAAGTCTTCATCGGATCGTGCACGAACTCACGCTTGCACGATCTGCGCGCCGCCGCACAGGTGCTTCGCGGCCGCCGCGTGAGCATCCCAACGATCGTCACACCGGGTTCGCAAGCCGTCAAACGTGCCGCCGAGAGCGAAGGCTTGCATGACGTCTTCCAAGACGCCGGTGCGCTTTGGACGCATTCGTCCTGCGGGCCGTGCCTGGGCATGTCGATGGGCGTACTCGGCAAGGGGATGCGCTGCGTCTCGACCTCGAACCGCAACTTCCCTGGACGCATGGGTCCGGGCGGACGCGTGCATCTTGCATCGCCGGTGGTTGCCGCGGCCAGTGCCGTCCTCGGACGCGTTCCAACTCCGTCACAACTCGAAGAACTCATGGGGAACGCCGTATGCGTCTGAAAGGGACCGTGCTCTGGCTGCCGTTCGACGGCATCGACACCGATCAGATCATCCCGGCGATTCACTTGACGGTAATCGAGCCGGACGGGCTCGGCCCGTATCTCTTCACCGGCCACCCCGAGCTGGCGGCGCGCCTGGAAGCCAATTCCACCGCATCGGTACTCGTCACCGGCGCGGATTTCGGTTGCGGCAGCTCGCGCGAGCATGCGGCGTGGGCGCTGCGCGAGCGCGGCTTTCGCGCGGTCATCGCGCCGAGCTTTGCGCGCATTTTCTTGGAGAACGCGTACAACAACGGAATCATTCCGGTCGCGTTGCCGGTCGAGGCGGCGCGCGCGTGCGGTGCGTGCGAATCAATCGAGATCGACGCCGACAACGGGACGGTCGAAACGGATCGAGGCGAGCGCTTTACGTTCCGCCTCGATCCGTTGCGCCGTGAGTTTTTATCCGAGGGCGGGTACCTCGACTATCTGCACGCAAAGATCCCCGCAATCCGAGCCTGGGCCGCTACCTCACGGGCACGCTAACCGTGCGTCCTCTCAGGGCCCGGCGTCTGTGGCTGCGGCAAGATGAAGATGACTACGCATGTGCAACTCCCCGAAGAAGTGGCGTGGCCTGGAGTAGTTCGGCGTTTTAGCTTGCTCGATCAGGGGTCCTTGAGGACCTTTGCCCTGGTGTCGATTCTGGTGCTCGGCGCGATCCTGCGGCTCTATCACCTCTCGAGCGTGCCGACCGAACTGGATGCCGACGAGATCGATCTCTACAATTCCGCTCGCAGCATTGTGACGACCGGGCACGACGTCGACGGCACGTTGTTGCCCTTTCTCTACGCAAACACCGTCCGCAACCCCCCGATCTACGCGGCGGCTGGCTACGCTTCGAGCTTGATATTCGGCAAGACCCCGTTCGGCTTGCGCTTTCCCGCAGTGCTCTTCGGTCTCGCATCGATCGTGCTCATCTTCGGCATCACGCTGGAACTCACGCGCCGGCGCGCAATCGCGTTGCTCGCCGCGCTGATGATGGCGGTCGCGCCGATCTTCGTGCAATTCTCACGCATCGCGTGGGAACCGGCGTCCGAACTTCCCTTCTTGCTCGCAGGAATCTATCTCGCGCTGCGCGCGCTTCGTGAACGCTCACCGCGTGAACTGATCGGCGCCGCGCTGCTCTTCGGGCTGACGGCGTACACGTACATGGCGGGTTGGTTTTACGCCGCGGTGCTCGGCGCTCCACTCCTCGTCATCTATGCGAACCGTGGGCGCTCTCGTGCTGCCGCGCGCGTGACCATCGGCGCGGCAATACTATGGCTTATCGTCGCGGCGCCGGCGCTCTGGATGTGGTTCTTCGACCCGCGCACCAGCGCGCGCGTACACGGAATCGCGACGTTTTCCAGCGGTATCTCGCCCGCAACGCTCGCCATTTTCGCACGGAACTACCTCGCACATTTTCGATGGTCGTATCTGGCCGTGACGGGCGATCCCATCTCCGGCATCACCTGGCGTTATCTCAATGGCTTCGGCGCCTTCTATTGGTGGCTGGTGCCGCTCGCCGCGCTCGGCGCGCTCGCCTCGTTCCACTACGTGCGCGTCCGCGCGCTCTTGCTCTGGCTCGGGCTGTGGGTGCTCGCATATCCGCTCGGCGGTGCGTTGACCAACGAAGGTGCGCCCAATGCGCCAAGGACGCTCGCGGGAGCGCCCGTCTTCTGCATCATGGGCGCGATCGGCATCGTATTTCTCTTCGACGCCGCCGGAATGTTGCGGCGCCGCCGGATCATCCGAACGGCGAGATGGATCTTGGGCATTGGACTGGCCGCAGCGATCGGTATCTCGGTGGTGCGGTTCGCGCGCTTCTACTTCACCGACTACGTACATCAGAATTCGAACGCCTGGGATTCGGGGACGCGAGCGCTCTTCGAAACCATCCTTGCGGACCAGAGCCGGTACCGGCGCGTCTGCTTCCTGATTCGGCCGGCTTCCTACGAGCTCGACTCGTATATCCGTTTCTATCTCGCGGGCAGCCGGCTGCAGACGATCGACGACATCGAGGATCCGCGCTGCTCGTTGCCGGGAACGATGCTCGCGATCGACAACGACCATCCGATGACGCAGCCTGGGTTCCGGCAGATCGCGCGGATCGTGGACGTCGACGGCAACGGCTTCGCGGAGCTCTACGCGCGCTAATCGATCAGCGTCGTCGATTTCGCGAGATCGAGGTTGTGCACGATCTCATCGAAGACGAAACCGCCGTGGCCGCTCGCCACCTGCTTCCACGCGCTCAGCGTAAAGCCGGCTGCGGTGTGGGTCGGAACGTGTGACGGAATCGAGAGCGCGAACGGATCGACGACGGCGTCGACGACGACCGGGCCGCCGCGATGATCGAGCGCTTCGCGCAATCCCTGTTCGACGTTGGCCGGATCCTCGAGCCGTATCCCCTTTGCGCCCATCGCCTCCGCGACGAGTGCGAAGTTCGGGTTGACGAAATCGGTTCCGAACGGCGGCACGCCGGCCTCCTGCTGCTCGATCCGAACGAAATCGAGCGATCCATTGTTGAACACGATCACGACGACCGGCAACTTTCGCTCGACGAGCGTGAGCATATCGCCCATGCCCAGCATCGTGAAGCCGCCGTCACCGCTGAGCGCGATCGTTTGGCGGCCGGGAGCGGCGAACTGCGCGCCCATCGCGTTCGGTGCGCCGCTCGCCATCGACGCCCAGGTGAACGATCCGAAAATGCTTCGTTTCGCGCTCGCTCGGATGTAGCGCGCCACCCAAATGCACGGCGTTCCCGTGTCCACGCCGAAGAACGCGTCGTCCGCGGCCAGACGGTCGAGCGTCGCGACGAGATATTCCGGGCGGATCGGGCGCAAGCTCGGGCCGCGCTCGACGTAGCTCGCGAGCGAATCGTTCCACTCGCGGGAGAGTCCGAGCGCGCGGTCGAGATGGTTGGTCGTGGTCTTCTCCGCCACGAGCCCCAGTAGCGCGCCGACGGTGTCGCCGACATTTCCGACCAGTCCGAGATCGATCGGCGTACGTCGCCCGAGATTCTTTCCTTGGCGATCGATCTGAACTTTCTTCACGTCTTTCCCGGGGAGAAACTCCGAAAACGGGAAGTCGGTGCCGAGCATGAGCAGCAGATCGGCCTCGTGCATCGCGCGGTACGCGCCGCCATACCCGATCAATCCCGTCATGCCGACCGCATTCGAATTGTCGTACTCGAGGTATTGCTTTCCGCGGAAGGAGTAGCCCACGGGAGCCTTGAGCTTCTGCGCGAGCGCGACAACTTCGTCGTGCGCACCGCGGCATCCGTCGCCACCGAAAATCGTTACACGCTCGGCGTTATCGATCATCGCCGCGAGGCGCCGCATGTCGGCATCCGCCGGGCGCAACATCGAACCGTTCGTGCGCACGACCGGATCGAGTGGACCGTCGTAGGACTGCACGGCGATGTCGCCCGGTAATGAAATTACGGTCGGTCCGCGATCGACCAAGGCGGCGCGCAATGCGGTTTGTACGACTGCCCGCACCTGCCGCGCATTGATGATGCGCCCCGTGTACAGCGAAGCCGTTTGGAAAAACTGATAGGGATTGAGCTCCTCGAGCGCCTCGGTGTCGATGATCGCCGATTCGACGTCGCCCGCGATCACGATGATCGGCGCGCCCTCTTTGCGGGCATCGAGCATGGCGTTGATGAGGTGCGTTACGCCGGGTCCGGCGGTTCCGCAAATCGCGACCGGGTCGCCGGTAAGGTACGCGTCGGCGACGGCGGCGAACCCGCCGTACTCCTCGTGGCGGACGTGAATGAATTCCACTGCACCGTTGCGATGCAGCGCGTCGATCGTCGGGTTGAGCGCGTCGCCGACGATGCCGTAGCATCGGCGGACGCCGGCGGCATGCAGCAGTTCCCACATAGCATCGGCGACGTTCCTGCTCATGGGTGCCTCCCTCGTTCGGCGAGGGTTTAGTATAGCATGGTGGCGTATCTGAGAGTAGTATGCAAGAACTCGCCCAGCAGATCGTCAGCGGCCTAGCCACCGGCTCGATCTTCGCCAGTCTGGCGCTGGCGCTCGTCCTGATCTATCGCTCGATGAACGTCGTGAATTTCGCTCAGGGTGAGATGGCGATGTTTTCCACGTTCATCGCATGGCAGCTGGTCCAGGTCGGCGTACCGATGTGGCTCGCCTTCGGGATCACGCTCGTGATCGCGTTCGTCGCCGCATTCGCAATCGAACGCGTCGTCATCCGCCCGGTCGAGCGCGCGCCGCAGCTGACCATCGTCATCGTGACCCTCGGGCTGCTGATCGTGTGCAACGGGGCCGCGGGCTGGATCTGGGGCTACATGGTGCGCAGCTTTCCGAGTCCGTTTCCGATCGCGGCACTCAACGTCGGCGGCGTGAGCCTGAGCCTGCAAGATCTCGGCGTCATCGGCGTCTCGCTGGTGACGCTGCTCGCGGTGTACCTGCTCTTTCAAAAGACCAAGCTGGGACTTGGGCTGCGCGCCGCGGCGCTCTATCCGGAACAGAGCCGGCTGATGGGGATTCGCGTGAGCCGGATGCTCGCGATCGGATGGGGTCTTGCCGCGTTGGTGGGCGCGGTTTCCGGCATCATGATCGCACCGGTGGTCTTTCTCGAGCCGAACATGATGCAAGGCGTGCTCGTCTACGCTTTTGCCGCGGCAGTTCTCGGCGGTATCGAGAGCCCCATCGGGGCGGTGATCGGCGGCCTGCTGCTCGGCGTGGCGCTCGCGCTGCTCGGCACCTACGTTTCCTTCATCGGAACGGATCTGAATTTGCCGGTCGCGTTCGGGATCATCGTGATCGTGCTGCTCGTGCGTCCGGCCGGCTTATTCGGCCGCGCGCACGTAAAAAGAGTCTAAGGAAGCTCTTCAGAGCTTCCCTAGGCGGTAATCGGGTCGAGGCCCAAGTACGACCGGCGCACGCGATCGTCGCGCGCGAGTTCCTCGGCAGCACCGGTTGCCGCTACACGACCCGTTTCGAGCACGTAGGCATGTGAGGCCATCGCCAGCGCAGCAACGGCGTTCTGTTCGACGAGCAGCAGCGCGACGCCATCCTCGCGATTGATCGTCTGCAAAAGCGCGAAGATATCGCGCGCGACGAGCGGTGCGAGGCCCAGCGAGGGCTCGTCGAGTAGAATCAGTTTCGGCTGCAGCATCAGCGCACGTGCGATCGCGAGCATCTGCTGCTCACCGCCGCTCAGCGTACCGGCGTGTTGCTTCTTACGCGACTCCATCCAGGGGAAATACTCGGTGACGCGGGCGTAGCGTTCACGCAACTGTTGCGAGCGAAGCAAATAGCCGCCGAGCACGAGGTTCTCCCACACGGTCAAATCGGACAGCGTGCCGCGCCCTTCGGGCACGTGCGCGATGCCGGCGCGCGCGACGTCCTCGGGGCCGTACTCGCCGAGCGAGCGGCCGTCGAACGTAATCGATCCGCTGTGCTTGATCATTCCGCTGATCGCCCGCAGAGTCGTCGTCTTCCCCGCGCCGTTGGCACCGAGCAGGGCGACGATCGTCCCGTCCTCTACCCGGAACGAGACGTCGTGCAGCGCTTCGATCTCCCCGTACGACGCGCGAAGATGCGAAATCTCGAGCATGGTTTATGCGATCTCCGTACTTCCGAGATAGGCGTCGATGACGGCGCGGTTCGACGCGATCGCCGCCGGCTCGCCTTCGGCGAGTTTTTGCCCGCTGTTCAGCACGACGATGCGATCGCAGATCCGCATCACCAGCTGCATCGAATGTTCGACCATCAGAATCGTCGTCTTGAAGTCGCGGCGAATCCGCTGGATCGTGTCGCCGATCGTCCCGATCGCGTCGTGGCCGAATCCCGAGGCCGGTTCATCGAGCAGGAGCAATTCGGGGCCCATCGCAAGCGCGCGCGCGAGTTCGATCATTTTGCGAGCGCCGAACGGCAGGCCGTGAACGATTCGGGCGGCGGTATCTCCCTGGCCCACGTAGTCGAGCAATTCGCGTGCTTGCGCGCGTTTCGCACCGCCCACCATCACGTTCTCGAGCGCGGTCATGCGTGAAAAGAGCTCGAGATTTTGAAACGTACGCGCGATGCGGCGGCCGGCGATGCGGTACGGGGTGAGGCGCAACAGGTTCTCACCCTTGAAGAAGACGCTGCCCGCATTCGGCCGGTACAGGCCGGTGATGCAGTTGAACAGCGTCGTCTTCCCCGCGCCGTTCGGGCCGATGAGGCCGGTGATCGCGCCCTGCCCAACCTCAAACGAGACGTCGGACAGCGCGGCGACGCCCCCGAAATGAATCGAGAGCCTTTCGATCGAGATCGTCGCCGCGCGGTCGTCCATTAATAGCGGTTCGAGAACAGTCCGGTGAACCGCTTCCACGCGCCGTTTTCGTATCGGATCAGCGCCTCTTGCCGAATCGGAAACCGGTCGGTCGGCGTGGTCGAAACGAGGATGCCGGGGAAGACGAACGGATTGTCGGTCTCGTGCAGATGGGTTGCCGCGCGCATGACCCCCTCGCGCGTGAGGTCTTTGCCGGCCATCTTCAAGGTGTCGACCATCGTGAACGCAACGGCCATACCGTAGAGATAGTCGGCGTCGGCTGCGTTCGCGCCGGGCGAGTACTTCGCGAGGATCGCGCGATACAGCTTGACGCCGGGGTCGTTTGCATACCCCGGGTCAGTCGGATCTTTGAGGTAGATGGCCGAGATCACGCCGTTGGTGGCCGCCGGGCCGCCCGCGCTCGTCGCCGCTTGCATGAAGGGTATTGCGTTCGAGACGCTGTTCAGGTAGACCACCGGCTTCCACGACATCTTGGCGATGGTGACCATCGCTCCGATGGCAAATTTCGGCGTGGCAAAGATGAACACCGTATCCGCGCCGCTAGCCTTGAGGCTGGCGATCTGCGAGGTGACGTCGGGATCGGTTACTTCGTAGCTCGCCTCTTTGACGATCTGATTCGCCTTGGCGCCGAGACCACTCTTGAGACCGTCGAGCAAGTCCTCGCCGAAGTCGTCGTTTTGATAGAGCACGCCGATCTTGGCGTTCGGTGTCGTCTTGAGGAGATATTTCGCGAAGATCGTGGCTTCGTCGTGATAGTTCGCCTGCCAGCCGATCGTCCAGGGATACTGCTTGTAATCCGCGCCGAACTGCGTCGCTCCAGTCGCGACGTAAAGTTGCGGCACCTTGTTGTCGTTCAAGTAGGGCCGAATCGCGATGTTCGGCGGCGTGCCGAGCGAATCGAAGATCGCGAAGACGTGATCTTGTTCGACCATCTGCCGCACGAGTTGAACCGTCTGGGGTGGATTGTAGGCGTCGTCTTTGTCTTCGTAGACGATCTTGCGCCCGTAGACGCCGCCGTGATCGTTGACGTAGGCAAAGTACGCGAGTATGCCTTTGCCGATGGGGGCGTAGCCCGCCGCGGGGCCGCTGTACGGGTGCGTTCCACCGAGCAGGATCTGCGTCGGCGTAACGCCGGGCACGCTCTGCGCGCCGGATGGGATGCCGAGGGTGAGCGTCAATGCGATGACGGCTATGATAGCGGTACCGAACCAGGTGTTCCGTTTACTCATGATCCCTCCTTATAAAAGACATCCGGCGACCCAATGCGCCGGCGATTCCTCCGGGCATGAACATCATGATGAGAATGAGCGCGACGCCGTAGACGACCGACGCGAACGCCGGATTCACCGCTTGCGCCCAAAGCGGGAAGAATTCGATTACGGCGCCGCCGAGCAGCGCACCCCACAACAGTTGCAGGCCGCCGATCACGGCGCCAACCAAGAGGTTGAGCGAGAGCGCAACGTTGTAGATGTCGGGGCTCACGTAGGCCGTCGCCAGCGCAAGCAGTGCGCCGGCGATACCCGCATAGGCAGCGCTCCAGCCGAAGGCGAGCGTCTTATAGAGAACCGGATTCACCCCGAACGACACCGCCGCCACTTCGCTGTCGCGGAGCGCGCGCAGTGAAAGGCCGATGCGTCCGCGCAGAACGACGTAGGTGAAGAGGAGCAGCAGCGCGGCGATGCCCCAGGTGAGAAAGTACAGCATCGTCTGGGAGTGCGGAGGGATCGAAATGCCCGTCGCGCCGCCGGTCAGGCTGCTGAAGCGCTTGAGGATGGGCGACACCGAGGCGGCGAGCGCGAAGGTCGCGAGCGCAAGATAGACCCCTTCGAGGCGCAGCGCGATGCCGCCGAGCGCGACGCCGAGAAGGCCCGCGATCAGCGCAGCGAGGACGATCGCGATGCCGTACGGCACGCCGTGCGTCGAGAGAATCGCGACGGTGTACCCGCCGACCGCCAAAAAGGCGCCGTGCCCGAGCGAAATCTGCCCCGTCTTTCCGATCAGGATCACAAGACCCGCGATGGCGATTGCATACGCCGCAACGTACGTCAGCTCGAACGTGATATATGCGGGGATCAGCCTCGGGAGTACGGCGATGACGACGGCAGTGACCAGCACGGCGGCGAGCCTCACGAGATCGCAACCGCCTCACGCGGAGCCGCATAACTCACGTCGACGTAGCGGCGCAAATGATAATCGCGATCGCCGAGCAGCCGTTCGACCAGCGTCATCCGTTTGAAATAGCCGCCGATCTTGTACTCTTCGCTCATGCCGATCGCGCCGTGCAATTGGATCGCCTGCTGCCCGATGAACCGTCCGGATTTTGCGACCTGCGCTTTGGCGCTCGAGATCCCGCGCTTACGCGCCGCCGGATCGCGTTCGTCCTGAAGGGTCATCGCCGCGTAATAGGCCATCGATCGCAACAGCTCGAGTTCGATGTACATCTCGGCCATCCGGTGCTGCAGCGCTTGAAACGAACTCAGCGGGACGCCGAACTGGTGACGCTCCTTCGTATACCCGACGGTGGTCTCGAGCATCACCGCACATAAGCCGAGCGCTTCCGCGCACAACGCGGCGGTGGCGGAGTCGATGCCGAATTCCAACAGTTCGAGCCCGTCGGCGCCGCCGGCCAGGATCGCATCGTCGTCGACGCGCACGCGATCGAAGCGAAGGTTGGCAACGTCGCTTCCGTCCTCGGCCGGATACGCGTGACGGATGAGGTTTTGCGCGGCGGCGGGAACGGCGACCAGCGCGATTCCGGCATCGCCGCGCGCCGAAACGATCAGCGTATCGGCGCTCGACGGATCGAGTACGCGTACCTTCGATCCGGAAACGATCCAGCCGTTGCCGTCACGCCGGAGCGAAGTATCGACGCGCGAGGGATCGTAGCGCGCGTGCGGCTCCTCGTAGGCAACGGCAAAGCGCCGTCGTCCTTCGGTGAGTTCTTCGAGCAGATCGAGCCGCTCCGCCGCCCGCAATATCGTCCCGGCGAAGACCACTTGCGTGACATAAGCGCTCCGCACCAGCCCGCGGCCGAACTGTTCCATCAGCAGCAGCGTCTCGGTCGGGCCGCCGAATCCGCCGAGTTCCTCCGGCGTCCCGACGGCCAGCCACCCGAGCTGCGCGAAGGTTTTCCACGGATCGGCGCTCGTACCGGCATGATCCGCCGCAAAGCGAGAAACGCTATCTTGCAGTAAGAGTTGCTCGGCGCTCAGCTCAAAATCCATCGATTCTACACCTTCAGAATCCGTTTGGCGATGATGTTCTTTTGGATCTCGTTGGAGCCGGCGTAGATCGAGGCTTTGCGCACGTTGTAGTAGCGGCGCGCGAGCGCCGGATCGGCGTAGGGGCCGCCGAGATCGAGCGCGAGTTCGGTGACCGCTTGCTGAATCTCGGTTCCTTTGAGTTTGAGGATCGAAGATTCCGGGCCGGGCCGCGTGCCGGCCGACTCGGCCGCCAGGACGCGCAGTTCGGTAAATGCAAGCGCGGTGAGCTCGATGTCGACCTCGGCGATGCGCTCGTCGAAGCGCCGGTCTTCCACGCCCTCGCGCTCGCGCAACTCACTGAGCGATTCGAGCATTTGCCGGCAGACCGCGATCGCCGCGGTCCCGGTGCGTTCGTGTTCGAGCAAAAACTTGGCGTAGGTCCAGCCCTCGCCTTCGTTGCCGACGCGATTCTCGACCGGAACCTCGACGCGATCGAAATGCACTTCGTTGATTTCCTGACCACCGTCGATCGTGGTGATCGGGCGCACGGTCACGCCCGGGCTGCGCATGTCGACGAGGATGAACGAGATGCCCTCCTGCTTCTTCGCGCTCGGATCGGTGCGCGCGAGCACGAAGATCCAATCCGCCCACTGCGCCGCCGTGATCCACGTCTTCGTTCCTTCGATGACGTAGCGCTCGCCGTCGCGCTGCGCTTTGGTCGAGAGCGAGGCGAGATCCGAGCCGGAGCCCGGTTCCGAATATCCCTGGCACCAGAACTCGTCGCCGGAAAGTATCGGCGGCAGAAAGCGCGCGCGCTGTGCGTCGTTTCCGAATTCCATGATCACCGGCGCGACCATCGAGAGCCCGAAGGGAAGCATCCGCGGTGCCCAGCCGTAGGCGATTTCCTCTGAAAAAATGTGGCGGCGAATCGCATCCCAGCCGGTACCGCCTTCGGCTTTGGGCCACGCCGGCGCGGCCCAGCCGCGCTCGAAGAGGATGCGGTGCCAGCGATAGTAGTCGTCCTTCTCGAGAAACTCGCCCGCCTGCACCTTGCGCCGGATGTCGGCGGGCAAATGCGTAGCGATGAAGTCCCGCACTTCACTGCGGAACGCTCGTTCCTGCGGATCGAAGGAGAGATTCATGGCCGGCTGGGTCCTCGCAGAAAGATGTGACAAGCGGTTTTGTCGAATGTCGGCTTTTACCTGCGACAACGAGGGATGCATGCCGAACCGGGTCTACGGAGGACGTTCGAACGCGCAGCGGCGCGCCGAGCGCCGCGAGCGCCTTTTCGTTGCCGGATTCGAACTTTTCGGCACGGCGGGGTTCGCGAAAACCACGATTCCGATGCTTTGCGCGGCGTCCGGCGTGACCGCTCGTCACTTTTACGAAGAGTTCGCTTCGCGCGAGGAACTGCTGCGCGCGATCTTCGACGATTTGGCGGATCGCGCGTACGAGATCGTGCGCGAAGCACTTCGCGCCACCGAAAAGCCGGCCTTCGAGCGCGTCCTCTCGTCGAACCGGGCCTACTATCAATTCTTTACCGAGGATCCGCGGCGCGCGCGCATCTACGCCCTCGAATGCTTGGGCATCAGTCCCGAATTCGAGCAGCACCGCCGCGCCACGCGCGAGCGTTCCGTACAACAGCTCACGCGCGCGACCGAATGGCTCGAACCGACCGGCGTCCTGAACCGCCTCGATAGCCGGCTGATCTCGGTGGGTTTGGCAAGTTCGGCGATTGCGATCCTGGCCGAATGGGTGCTCGCCAAAACCAAGCCGAGCGTGGAAAAGATGGCGCAGACGCTCACGCTTCTGTGGATGCGCACGCTTCGGCTGGAAGAACCCGACTGAGGATGGTGCCGGCGATCGAATTGAGCGGTTCCGCCCTGCGCGAGAACGTGCGAACGTGGAAACATCGTACGGGAACCGCCGTCCGGGCCGTCGTCAAGGCCGATGGTTACCGTTTCGGATTGGAACGCATCGTGCGCGAATTGCACGGCAGCGCGGACGGATTCGTCGTCTCCGACGCGGATGAACTCGAACGGGTGCGTATGCGCAGCGACGCTCCGACCGCGACGCTGCAGGACCGCGGGCCGGAGCACGCGTGCCGCGTGGCCGATCTGCACGGCATCGGCAACCTCGCCCGCACCGATTCTTTGGCCGCTCTCGCGAACCGGCCGGATGCGCCGGAACTGATCGTTCGTGTCGGCTTACGACTTGCGGCCGGATGGTCGGCAATCGAGATCGAGGACGCCGACGCATACGCAAGCGTGCTCGCGGCGTCCGGAATGCGCGTCGAACTCTGGACGCATCTGAGCAATCCCATAACGGAACGCGATGACCGCGAACGATTCGACCGATTCGCCGCGCGGTTTCGCGCGAAGGGCGTGCACATCGCCGGCGAAGACGTCGCCAGCACGTTTCCGGCAGCGCGGGGCTCGATCCGGAATAGCAGCGTTCGCATCGGTGCCGGTCTGTTCGGCGCAGGACAATCCGCGAACGGATCTCGGCTTCGGTGCGCGATTCACGTGCGTGCCCGCGTTGTGGATCGCCTGACCTCACGCGGCGAGCTGCGATCGGGATATGGCGACGAACCGCTTGCGGCGGGCACCGCGCTCACCGTCGTGCGCTGCGGATACAGCGACGGCTTTCCGCGCGTCACCAAACCGTACCGCAAAATCCTCTCCGTAGGAATGCAGCATGCGACCGTACTCGGAACGGCGCCCGGGGAAGAGTTTGCTCTTCTCGATGAGGATGACGATCTCGACGAACTCGCCGCTGCGGCGGGCGTGTTGCCGCATCAAATCGTGACCGGATTGGGGGCCACGTTCGCCGGCCGCCCGGATTTCACGCCCCGTCTTTGGTCGTAGTCGCCGATGAGGCCTGGGCCGTAGGGTACCCTCATGAGTACCCGCGTGGCGTTGATTGCGCACGATGCGCGAAAAGAAGATTTGGCCGAATGGGTCGAGTTCAACCGGGAACCGCTCGCCTCATGTTCGCTCGTTGCCACCGGGACCACCGGGAAGCTCATCGCCGAACGAACCGGGCTGAACGTTCACCTCTTGCTATCGGGGCCGTTGGGCGGGGATGCGCAAGTCGGTGCGATGCTGGTCGAACAGCGCCTAGACCTCATCGTGTTCTTCTGGGATCCGCTGACAACGCAGCCGCACGACGTCGACGTCAAAGCGCTGCTTCGGCTGGCCGTGCTCTATAACGTTCCGATTGCCTGCAACCGGGCGACGGCGGATTTTCTCATTTCGTCGCCGCTCTTCGCGGACGAGGCACATCTGCGAAGAGTGAGCGCGCGGCGTTCCACCGCCTGACGAATTTGCCTTCTCACCGCGCCGCGGAGATCAGCGCACGGGAGGCCGCAAGCAGGACGGGCACGGCTTCGTCGCCGGCAATCACCTGCGAGCTGACGAAGGCGCCGTTTACCAGCAACAGCAATTGCGCGGCGAGCTCGTCCGAAGAGCGCGCGCCTAACCGATCGGCAATGCCTTTGAGCCGGCTGCGAAGCTCGCGCTTGTGCGAAACGGCGACGCGTCGCGCCGGGTGTTCTTCCTCCGGAAACTCCGCCGCCATGTTCAACTGGGGACAGCCGCGATAATTCTTCCGGCCGAGCCGCTCGCCGATCCAGCGCATGTGCGCGTCGAGTTCGGCCTGCGCATCGGTGCGATGGCGCGCGGCGACGCGGTCCCATTGCTGCCAGAACTGTTCGTCTTCGCGCTCGAGAAACGCCGCGATGAGATCATCCTTGGTTTCGAAATAACGGTAGAGGCTGGTCTTGGCAACGCCGGCCCGCTCGACCACCAGATCGACACCCACCGCGTGCGCGCCCTGACGGTAGAAGAGGTCCGACGCGGTTTGGAGGATGTGCTCCCTCACGTCCTTGGTTCGGTTTGCCATATTGACATGATACAGACCTGTCTGTTTTAATGCAAGTGCAAAACAAACAGGTCTGTAGCGTGAGGAACGGTATGAACATCGCAGTCTATGGCGCCTCGGGCCACACCGGGCGCTTCGTGGTGGAAGAGCTCCGGCGCCGGGGCCACGCGCCGCTCGCGATCGGCAGGCACGAATCCAACGCGGCCAGGGTCGCGCGTCTCGACGAGGGGGAATCGCTCGACCGCGCGCTCGCCGGTACCGATGCCGTAATCCATTGCGCGGGTCCCTTTCTCGACACCGCTGCACCGCTGATCGAAGCCGCGCTGCGCAGCCGCGTGCATTACTTCGACCTTACCGCCGAACAGGAGAGCGCGCTCTCGACCTTCGCGCTGTTCGATGCGCCGGCACGCGAGCGGGGGATCTTCGTCGTCCCCGCCGCGGGGTTTTTTGGCGGCCTGGGCGACCTCGCGGCGACCGCTGCGATGAACGGATGGACACACGCCGACCGGATCGAGATCGCGATCGCGCTCGACCACTGGCGGCCGACACGCGGAACGCGCATGACGGGTGCACGAAACACGGCAACGCGGCTCGTGCTTTCCGGTGGAAAACTCGAACCGATTCGGCCTCCCGCAGCGGCGTCGTGGAATTTTCCCGAACCATTTGGCACGCAAGACGTCATCGAGCTGCCGTTCAGCGAGACGATCCTGATCGCTCGGCACGTGCGAGTTCGCGAAATGCGAAACTACCTGAATCAAGCTCCGCTTCGCGATCTGCGTGATCCCGCGACGCCGGAACCGGTTGCGGCCGACGAGCGCGGGCGCTCGAATCAGCACTTCGTCATGGATGCGATCGTTCGCCGCGGTGAGGAAGAGCGCCATATCACGGTGATGGGCCGCGACATTTACGCAATCACCGCGCCGATCGTCGTCGAAGCAGTGGAACGCGTTTGCCGAAATCCACAGCGGGGTGCGGGGGCGTTCGCACTCGGTCAGGTCGTCGACGCCGATGCGTTTCTGCAAAGCCTCGTGCGCACAGGAGAAATCGTTTTATAATTCGGACATGAGGAACGATCCGTTTGGCGGCCGGCAGCCGACCAGCCACGAGAGGCTATCGGGACAGCCGTGGGACGCCTCGTACCAGGACGGCCCCGCACCGTGGGACATCGGCCGGCCGCAACCGGCAATCGTGCGGGTGGCATCCGAAGGCGGATTCGCCGGCGCGGTGCTCGACGCGGGCTGCGGAACCGGCGAGAACGCGCTTCACATCGCCGCGCTCGGCTTGCCGGTTCTCGGCGTTGACGTCGCGGAAACTGCACTCGCGATGGCGCGAGCCAAGGCCGAGGAACGTGGGATCGCGGCGGAGTTTGCTGCGGCTGACGCGTTCCGGTTGGAGCGCTTGGGACGCAGGTTTACCTCGGTGCTGGACTGCGGCTTGTTCCACACCTTCAACGGCGACGAGCGGCCGGCATACGTGGCGAGTTTAGCATCCGTGACCGAGCATGATGGAACGCTCTATGTGCTGTGCTTCAGCGACGAGGCTCCCGGCACCGGACCGCACCCCGTACGTCTGGAAGAACTGCGAGCAGCGTTCAGCGCCGGCGCGGGATGGAACATCGCCGCCATCGTGCCGGAACGCATTCAGACGCGCTTCCACGACGACCGCGGCGCACCGGCTTGGCTCGCTACGATCAAACGAGCACGCTGTCGACCGTCGTAACGTCGAGCTCGCTGAGGGTGTCGAGCACGCGCGATGCGAGAGAGAGCGCTTCGCGATCGGGGGGAAATTCGCGATTCGGTATGGCGATCACCGCGAGTTGCGCCGCGTGTGCCGAGCGAATGCCGTTTGCCGAATCCTCGATCGCCGCGGTTTGGCGCGGATCCGCTGCCATCAGCGTAAGCGCGCGGAGATACACGTCGGGTGCCGGTTTGCCGCGCGCGACGTCGTCGGCTGAAACCACCGCTTTAAAGTATTTGCTCCACCCGGTTCTTGCGAGCGCCGCTTCGGCGACCGGGCGAGAGGCGGCCGTCGCGAGCCCGAGCGGAAACGCCGAGGCCAACCGCGCAAGTGCGTCGTCGGCCCCCGGTAACGCCGGTACGTGCTTCGCCAGAACCTGCACGACCGCGTCGACGACTTGTTTGGCAATGGCGTCCGGGGCAAGCGACACACCAAGGTCATCGTGCATGTAGCGCGCCCATTCGTTGGTGCGCATGCCGATCATCCGTTCTTGCGCGCCGTCAACCCAGCGACCGCCGTGATCGATCGCGAAAGCGTGCCGCGCGTCGCGCCAAATCTGCTCGCTCTCGATCAACGTTCCGTCGAGATCAAAGATTACGGTGTAAATGTTACCTCCACAGCCGTTGCGCCATTCTCGGGAAGATCCGGTTCTCCATTGTATCCGCTTTTCGACACGATGAGTTGATGCCCGGCGTTGCGTGGGCTATTTAGCTGACGCGCGATTCCCAATCCGGCGGTACGTGGCCGGCCGGACCCGGAACCGGTTGATCGTTCGGGTGCCATCTTGGCGGCGCCAAGTGAGCGCCCGGCACGGTTTCCTGCGATACATAGCTGTAGAACCACGCCTCGCCCGGCTCGAAGCTCGCGATGATCGGATGGCGCGTCGCGTGAAAGTGGGCGGTTGCATGTTTTTTCGGTGAGCTATCGCAGCACCCGATGTGGCCACATTCCGCGCACCGGCGGAGGTGAAGCCACCATCCGCCGTCGGCGAGACACTCGACGCAACCGGTTCCTGACGGTTTGGCTTCCGGATTTATCCCCTGCACGAACCGATTTTATCACGCGGGCCCGATCTAAGGAACGATGACGATTCGGCGCGCGCTCTCGGCCGGCGCGCTCCATGCTTCGCTGATCGATGAGAGCGCGAAGGTTTGTGTAGGGACCACGATTTTTCCGTCGGCGATGAGCTGCAGGTAGCGCGGGAGTTGGGCCATGATATCGGCGATCGAGGCCGAGCCGGCGCCGCTTCCGGAAATACGAATGCGGCGGCTTCGTAAGAGTGCGGCGGGAACGACGGCGTCGGGACCGGCCATCGCACCGATTTGAACGTACGCGATGTTTGCCGTGTCCTCGTCGAGTCCGCGCCTTGCCAAAGCCGCGAATGCGGTTTCCGCTGCGCTCGCCCAGAGATAGTCGAGCACGATGCTGGGCTCGGCACCATCGAGCGCACGGACGAGCGCCTCGGTATCGCCTTCACGGTCGCCCGTAAGCGCGACGGTCTTTGCACCAAACTCCGCGGCGCGTCGAAGCGCGGACGGATTTCGCCCAACTCCTATGACCGCGGATGCTCCGAGCAATCGAGCATGTTGAACCGCGAGCGATCCGGCCATGCCGGTCACCCCGAGAATAAGCACAGCGCCTATCGCACCAAGCTCCGTTACGCGCGCGTTCAGCGGCAGCCATGACGAAAGCCCGGGATTCAGCCCTCCGGCGACCTGCACCGGATCCGCTCCCGGGGGCAGAGCGGCGCGCATCCTTTTTGGCACGGCCATTCGCTGCGCAAACGTCCCATACGGCGGACGAACAAAACCCGTGTAGACTAGATCGCCGGCAACGGTGCGCGCGACAGCGTCGATGCCGGGGATGAGCGGCCAAGAACCGGTACTGCCGTAGTGACGCCCCGCCGCCAGCGAGCGCACGATAGGATGAAGGCCGGCCGCGACGAGATCGACCAGTTCATAGCCTTCTTCGGTGCCGGGATCGGTGAACTCAGCGTATTCGGGAATCGCGCCCGGGGCTTTCACGACGGCGGCCTTCACGGAATTCTCCTTGTTGAACTGTCGCGCCGAAGCGCGATTTGCTGATCCGCAGTGCGCGCTTACACTCCGTCCGACGCCTCAGCCCTTGCCTCGGCGACCGGAATAGCGCTTCGCATGCGATGGTGCACGTGGATGACCCCGGTGTCGAAATGGCGCGTCTCGAGGAGTTCGAGGCTCCGGCGTAAGCCCGGCCGGAATGCCGGCTTTCCACCGCCCACGATCACCGGGTTGAGAAACAGGTGACATTCGTCGACGAGATCGGCTTCGAGCGCAAGCCCCGCAAGCTCCGCGCCGCCGATGTTGATGTCGTGCTCCGATTCGCGCTTGAGCTTCCGAATGGCCTCGGGGTCGAAGTCCCGCTCGATACGCGTGTTGCGGGTCGCGGCGGTTGTCAGCGTCCGCGAAAAGACGACCTTCTCGGCCTTCTGCCAGACCCGCGCGAAGTCGCGATGTTCGGGTGGATAGTCCTCGATCGCCGGCGCATCCCAGTAGGCCATCGTTTCGTAGAGCCGTCGTCCGTAGAGATAGGTTCCCATCGGCCGCAGCAACTCGGTGATGAACGCGTGGACTTGATCGGGGTTGACCCAATCGAAAGAACCCGACGCGTCCTCGATGTACCCGTCGAGCGATGTATTGACGATGTAAATCAGTTTCGACATATGAAGGAAGTATCAGTTGGGGTTCACTAACGCGTCATCATACCGGCCAAGAACACGCTCTTCGAGATCGGTGTCAGCGTATTCGACAACCTCGGCAATTTTGTTGCCGCGAAACCTGAATACGAAGCAGTAGTTGTTGTTATAGCGGCCCCCGTCCTTGGTAACGACGTCGCCGTCGACTTCAGCGACAACAAAATCATCCTCGCCAATCACGTTCTTGAGTTTTGCCTTGTAGGTCGTTGCAAAACGGGCGAAGAGTGGCCGGATGAGGTCGCGAAGGATTGCTTCTCGCCCCTCGAACGTGCCCGACCAACTGCATTGACCGGCGATACGCCAAACGTAATCGGGATGAACGTGGGCGCCAAACACGCTCGTGTCACCCTGTTCCATCGCCGCATAAATGCGCCTTATGACGTCCTTGTTTTCAGCAACACTCATCTCACCCGCTCCTGCTACCGGAGTCGATCGGCCGATCCCTGATGTTCCGGTATTGATGAGGTTTTTTGCAGCCTCGAATACGTTCCCGCTTTTGTATTGTCCCGGGGCGAGCGACCGCTGAGGGATTACCGCGATGGCTTCCCGTAGAGACCTCCATGACGCCCACCCGGCTCGAGCAGTTTGCGGACGGAATCTTCGCCATTTCGGCGACGCTGCTCGTTTTGAATTTCGCCGTCCCGGTGCTCGGCGGCGCGAACAATGGGGCGCTCGTGCACGCGCTGGCATCCCAGTGGCCCAAGCTGCTGGCCTTTCTCTTGAGCTTTTTCATCATCGTGAACTACTGGCGGCTGCACAGCGCGATGTTCCACGACGTGCGCATCCTCGACCACAAGACGATCATGTTGAACACGGCGTTCCTGGTTGTGGCTGCCTTCATCCCGTATGCAACGAACGTGGCGGGAACGTATCCGACGCTTCCGGCGGCCGCGGTTTTGTATTCCATCGTACTATTGACCGGCGCGCTCCTCGGTTTCTTCATGGCGCGCCACCTCATCGAAAGCGGCGCGTACAACGCGGACGTGCCGCCCGAACAGGCGCGCGCGACCTATCGCCGTATCCGATTCTCGCTCTATATCCGCGTGGTCGGCCTCATCTCCGCGTTCTTCTTGCCGATCGTGTCGTACCTGATTTACTGGGTGATGATCATCTACTTCTTGTCGTTCAGCGCCATCGACAACCTGAGTACCTAGGGCGCGTGCAAGTGCAACCCTTTGCGCCTTCGTTGGGTTGCAAGCCTTGCATGATGTTAGCTACTGCGCCGATCGGCGCACTCAATTTGAACAAAAAGGTCTCGAACGGCGTCGTTCCCGTGCCTCCTGAGCCCATCTACGGCGGGTATGCGAACAACCGCGGAGAGATTTTTCTCTTCGGAGCGGATCTGGCTTACCGCGTGAACTTCAAGAAGAAGACGATTCAACAACGGCCGCGACTCAATCCCGGAGCGCAGGCGCGTTACGACATGACCCAGGCCGGCGAACCGTTTGAATATTGCAACGCGAGTTTTCGCCGGCTGAGCGCCGCACAGATCCTGGAGATTTGCTCGTCTGGTTCGTTCAGCGTCGGGCCGCGAGCAATCAACTAACCTCAGCTTCCCAGCTGCTGAGTCCAGCCCACGCTCGCGCCGTCGATCATGTCTTTGCGGTCGCCGGCGAAATTCCAATACATGTGCATTTCTCGCGGATGAGTGTCAGGTCGGCTCGTTTTGAAAGCTCGGCATCACGCCATTCGCCACGATCGCCCAGAACATGTGCGCGGGTGCAGCGACTGACGGGACATTGAACGTGCCGGAACCGCCGCCGAAGGTTGTGCCGATGACCGAATACAGCGCCAAGTAATCGGCGATGGCGAGCGCTTGTCCGTTGCACGGCACGTACGATGCCGGCCACGTCGTGCCCGAGCCGCTAGCAAGTGTAGGCAACAATTGCAGCGTCCCGATGGTCGACGCGAGCGCAGGCCCGGGCGGCCACAATCCGCTCGCGCAAATCCCGTAAGCCAGACCGGTTGGAAGATTTGTGCCCTGCGGCGCAGCCAGCGTTGGAAGCGAAAATGCGTTGTTGTTGCCGCCGAATTGATCGCCGATCACGGCGTAGAGCCCTGGGTTGGGCGGTGTATCAAGAATCGAGCCGTTGCATGGGTAGTAATTGGTTCCGCCATACGTAGCTGGTCCGGTCGCGAAAAGGTCGAGTTCTCCGACGAGCGCCGAGTTGGCATTGTACGGGGGGTATGCGCCGATCGCGCAGATTTGCCAACTTCCGCTCGATTCCGATAACGGCGACGGCAGCGTGAGGTTCGGCAGAAGAAACGCAAGATAGTTATCCGTATACGTGTTTAAGATCGTGGAAAGGCCCTCGTAAGTGCCGGATGACTGTTCCGATCCGTCACACACGAGAAAGTCGAAAAGTTGGGACGGGAACGCGCAGAGCACTATCTGCCCGATTTGCGGCTCCATTCTATACCCAAGCCTTGCCCTGGACGGCAATGACTCGTGGGCTATGGAATGTTGGGAGCCGGAACGTCACGCCGTCGCCGGTTGCGAACGCCGAACCAAGTGCTTGGAAAACTGCGCTGTATTGCGCGATCGACAGCGTTTGTCCCTGACAAAGCATCCAATTCGAAGGGATTGGCGCTCCGCCGCTCCACAGTCGCGTTTCCGCGGGAAACGGCGAAATCGGCAGCACCGTGAGTATGCCGGGAGCAGCTGTCTGTCCAAAACTGCTGTGGCAGGCAGTGAGAGCGCAGGCAGTTGTTGCTCCCAGGAATGCTTTCCTAGAGACCAGCATAGACAACCCTTGGAAGGCGGGGTCTGGTTTCCTCCGTAGCGTAGAGATAACTCCGTTGCCTGCCAGGCGTTAGCGCCGCGAGCCGGCGTGAATTACCGTGTCAATGCTGGAATGACGGCGGCCCTACGGAGGTGCGGACGTGAAAGTAAAACTCGGCACGGTCTGGCATTTCAGCCTTGCCGTCAGAGACCCGGAGAAAAGCGCGCAGTTTTGGACCAAGAACTTCGATCTGCGGGAAATGTTCCGGTCCGATGAGGCCATCGCGGTAACGAACGACGCGATCATCATCGGGTTCTTCAAAGGCACACCACACCCGGACACGATCGACCACATATCGCTTCACCTCGAGAACATGCGCGCGCTGCGCGAAGCGCTCGAAACGTTGAAGAAAAACCGCGTAGACCTCGAAGATCCGGGCGACGAGATCGGCCCAACATCGCCGGGCTCGCCGCATATGGGCCTGTGGTTTCACGATCCGGACGGGTACCGCTGGGAGCTCTCGGTTCAGAACGCCGCCGGCGAACGCTAACCGCGCAGAACGCCATATCGAGGTGAGCTTTATGGACGAATCCACTATTCGGATCTCGATGATCAAGCAGCGCTGGGGATGACGTCCCTTAAAATGCTGTAAAAGCCCGGTGGCGGGGGGCCACCGTTTCGGTTCGGAAGATTCATTTTGTGAACAACTTCTCAACCGAAGGGACGAAACGGTGGCCGATTACGATGTTACCCT
>Ga0335074_10000216_pt1 | contig 88353 bp, 61 predicted proteins | sample Lox_Sample_23_FD_206715 | JGI IMG/M metagenome (GOLD analysis project Ga0335074, IMG submission 206715) | Soil microbial communities from Loxahatchee National Wildlife Refuge, Florida, United States - Lox_Sample_2.3 | ecosystem: Environmental > Terrestrial > Soil > Wetlands | place: USA... | reverse complement strand
CCGGGAACGCCAGTTCGGGCGTTCCGTAGCGAATAAAACCGAGCGAACGCTCACTCGCAACTCACGAATAACCCAATGGCGGAAAGGAACTGCCACCCAAACTCAATTTTTCAGCGGCCTGCTAGAACGCCAAGAGGTTTACTTCGCTTCCCCTGAGGGGCTCAATGACCCACTGAAGGGTTCAAAGATCTCGTTTGGAGCGGCGACAGGATTTTGTGGGAGAATCTGTTGCGCAGATTCTGAATATAACAGCATTTCAGTTACTAACGTGACAGGATCAGCGAATGAGACGTGTCCATAGAAAAAGAACGATTCGCTTGTCCTTCGGTGTACTTTTTGTATTCATCGCCGGTGCCGTATCAACTTGCAAAGCAGGTGCGCGTTCAGAAAGCCCTTTAGATAGAAGGGTTAAAAATTACTCCGCCAAAGCTACGGATTTTATTCACGCACTGAACCTAGTGTCCGAGCAACTCGGAATACGATTTGGGATTGAGATCGACAAGCTGCCTGCGACAGGAGCGGTATCAGTATACGTGGCGAAAGGCACCGTCGCGGACGTTTTGGGGGCTCTGATGAAATACGCGCCCGGCTACAGATGGGTACACGCGGATGGTGTGATCGACGTTTTACCGGCCGACGGCGGGAGCAGTCTACTTGGGGTTCAGGTCGTGCGATTTGATGTTTCAAATGCGACGCCGGACCAGATTCGAAGTACTCTGATGTCGCTCCCCGAGGTTAAAGCTTGGCTGGTACAGAATGACATGCGTGAACACTCTTTTCTGCAGCCGTTTCTTTCGAGTTCAGCGAGCGGGGCGACAAGTGTCTCTGTCCACCTAAGCAATGTGACGGTCAAGACGCTGCTGAACCTAGTTATCCAGCAACCGGGGCTGCACGCTTGGTCGTTCGTGCAATACGGCGACCGAAGGCAGTATCTAAACTTCCAAATCGGCTGAAGCCTCTTGCTCGCCGAATCGTCGGTCCGACTGCGCATCCTGCAAATGTGAGGCGTTCACCGAACGGGCAGCGCACAGTGCACGTCTTTGCAGTTTGGCTGTCGAGCATTGATTCTGGCAATTGTTAACCGCCTTGCCACAGCATCAGTTTGTTTTTGATCGGACAGCAGATCCTTTTCGATCACCATCATCGCCCCTCCTTCAGCTGCTCCGGCCAATTCAGCAGAAGCGAGATTGAGTCGGACGCGGCTGGGTCGGCTGACGTAGCCACGATAAACCGGCTGCCATCGCGCGTCGGGTCAAAGAGCGGCGCGGTCGTTGTCGGCAAGCTCAATTCGAAGAGCGGCTCGATAGACTTCACTTGCAGGGACTCGCCGCTCGTTGCGAGGTCAGCTTCCATCAGGCGGTTACCCATCGTCAGGTAAAACAGCTTATTTCCTGCCGCCCATTTCGCCGCCCAACCACCGGTCTGAGAAATCTGGTACTTGGCTCCGGTAGAGGGGAACGGAACGACGAATATCTCGGGGCGGCCAGTCTCGTAGGAGAAATAGGCCAGCCAGTGGCCATCGGGGGAAAAGACTCCGTCGTATTGCGCGGCATCCACGGGAGCCGGCTCGAACAGCCTCTTGCTTCCATCAAGAGCAAGGAGCCAGTCATTTTGACGTCCCGTTCTCGCGCCGTACATGTCGAAACTGATGTATCGCCCGTCGGGTGACCAATCGACGACTTCGGCGCCAAGCGTATCCCTACCGAAGTTCAGCAGAGTTTCCTCAGATCCCGATCCGTCCGCCGGCTTGCGGCAAATGGCCAACGTCGCTTCAGGATGGCAGGTGTAGGCAACGTATTTGCCGTCGGGGGACCACACGGACCAAACTTTCGCCCCTAGCCCGAATGTCAACCGCGCTCCCACGCCGCCTTGGGCCGGATACAACCAAAGATCGGTCCCGCCATTAGCCGGCGTTACCTCATCGGCCAGGACCTGTTTTCCGTCCGGGGAGATTTTAGGAGAAATCTGCGGTTGCACATCAGTGATCGTGCCAAGTGAATTGCCAGTGCGGTCGAACCATTCCAGACGAGCATCCGCTGTACCGCCCTGTAATGCCAGCACGCCGTTACCGGAAGCCGAAAAGTTGAGGGCCTCGGCAAGAGGTAGAGCGCTTCCAGACATTTTTCCGCTCTCAGGATCGAATTGCTCGGCAAAGATTTTCCCATCGCGCGAAAACAGCAAATCGCCCGACGCGAACTGTGGCGACTCGGCATTGCCCAAGACAAGCTTCGACTTTCCTGAAGCCAGCGAGGCCATCCGGGCCGAAACCGATCCGTCTTTGCCTTCCGACCTGTAGAGGAATTCAGTTCCACCAGGAAGAAAAGCCGATTGGCCAACCAGAACTGCGCCGGTCGCCGGCTGGACGACTGGCTGCGGAGTTCCTCCGCTGGCGGATATCCTGTCTATCGGCCCACCGCATCGCGGAACGAAAAGGATTACGTTTTGCGAATTCCACGCTCCGCCTAGCTGGATGCAATTGGCATCGCCGAGGGTTTGAACTGTTTCGCTCCCAATGGCCACGGTTTTCAGTTTATTGTCCGCAAAAAAACCTAGCGACAGCCCGTCGGCGGACCAAAAGGGCATGGCGCCATCGTCGGTTCCCGCTAAAGCCGTTGCAGCCGCATTCGCGAGCGGCCTGACCCAAATTTGCGTGGCGCCTTTTTGATCGGTGGCCGAGAAGGCCAATTCCCTGCCGTCAGGGGAGACGACCACTGGCCCGGCGCCGAAACCAAACGAGCGAAAACTCGTGCCGGACGGTGCAGGAATATAGGCCAGCGCAGGCGGCTCAGCTGTTCGGCGCGGTGCCAGCCAAGCCCATGTGCCGATGCCCGCCGCGACGACGGCAAAGACTCCCGTAATTACCCATGGCAGAGCGCGGCGCCAAAGCGGCGCGGAAACTGGCGCAGCAAGCGCAGCGGAGGTTGATGACTCCGGCTCGCCGGAAATAGCCTCGTCGAGCGAGATGCGCGCGTCCCCGATGTCGCGCAGGCGCTGCTTAGGATCTTTTTGCAGGCAGCGCTGTAAAAGGACACGAACGCTCAGTGGCGTGCTTGTTGGCAGCAGCGTCCAATCCGGCTCTTCCTTGATGACCGCCGCCAGCGTGTCTGTGACCGTCTCTCCGCTGAACGCCATCTTGCCGGTGAGCATCTCGTACAGCACGCAGCCGAAGGCCCAAATATCCGCGCGGCGGTCGACGGGCTTGGCCTTCGCCTGCTCCGGTGACATGTACGCGGCCGTTCCGAGCAAAACACCCTGCATGGTTGCCATGTGCGTGAGCGTCGGCGAATTGGCCATGTCCATCGACGACGCATCGCCTTCAACCGCCTTGGCCAGCCCGAAATCGAGAATCTTCACCGCATCGTCGCGCGAGATCTTGATGTTCGCTGGCTTCAAGTCGCGATGGACCACGCCGCGCTCGTGCGCGTACTCCAGCGCGTCGGCGATCTGCCGCGCAATCCGCAGCGCCTCCTCGACCGGGATCGGCCCGGTGGCGATGCGATCAGCGAGCGTCGGCCCTTCGACCAGCTCCATGACCAGTGCGTGCGCGCCGTTGGAATCTTCGAGGCCGTGAATCGTTGCGATGTTCGGGTGATTCAGTGAGGCGAGCACTTTGGCTTCGCGCTCGAACCGCGCCATCCGTTCCGCGTCGCGAGCAAACGACGCAGGCAGCACTTTGATTGCGACATCGCGCCCGAGCTTGGCATCCCGCGCTCGGTACACCTCGCCCATCCCGCCAGCCCCGACCGCCGCGAGAATTTCGTACGAGCCGATGCGTGTGCCTGAGGTCAGCGCCATTTTGCGGCTGGATTATAGCTCCGGTGATGTGCCTCGTCCGATCACTTTTTCCTCATCAGTTAATCGTTAGACCGAGCGCCGCGGTCGGCTCGAACGCGTCATCCCGTTCTCGGACGGTCGCGAAGCAACTTGCGAAAGCGTCCGTCAATTCTCTAGGCCGTCATTACCGTCCCCGACCCGAAAGTGGGGGTCGATCATACGCATCACGTCGGTCGGCAACGTGCCCTCAGCTCAAGCGTGTCGAGAGGCGAATCCATCCAGGCGATCACCCTCTCCGGTAGCAAGGGCACAGGGGGGCGGATGTCGTCTATGCCCTCCGTGGAAAGCCTTGCAGAGGCGGTTGCGGAAATTGAAGCTGGAGTTGTTCATCGCTCCGGCTCGCCGGCGAGCAACGGGCGCTTGAAGTGCTTAGGAAGGGAGCAGAACCGACTGCGCAAGGAGGCGGTCAACGAGAGCGACGAAGAGATCTAGCCCTCGCCATATATGCGTAACTCTGCTCTAACTCACGCCGCGACTGAAAGGGCCATTTCATTTGTGAATTCGACCGCACACAGCATGTGCCAAAGACATTTTGGCCTTAGTATATATCGCCGGCTGGAATTTTCATGTAGCCTAGCCGCGCAATGGAAACCACTACCCACGGACTAACGAAGGCGCTGCGCCTGCGCGACCTGGTGCCCATGCAGGTCGTGCTGATCGTGTGGCTGGGGTGGGCTGGATTTGCGGCCAAGCAAGGTTCGACCCAACTGGTGCTGTGGCTGCTCGCGATCGCGCTGTTTTATTTGCCGCTTGCAGCGGTCGTGATGAAATTGAGCCGCGCGATTCCCGTGGAAGGCGGCGTGTACCAGTGGGTGAAGGGAGGTTTTTCACCGTTCGCCGGATACATGGCCGCTTGGAATTTCACGATTTACTCGATCACTGCGTTTGCCGTAATCGGATCGCTCTTGGCCGATGGTTTCGGGCGGGCGCTGGGCAGCTCGGGCGCGTGGATGCTGGCGAGCCGACCGTTCACGTTTGGCATCACCGCAGCCGCTTGCTTCGCTTCCTACTTTTTCAATGTCCGAGGGCTAAGGTTTGCCAAGTGGTGGACCAATGTCGGTATGGTTTTGACGACCGGAGCCTTCGCGGCTCTGCTGTACCTTTTGGCGAAGGCTTTTGTGGTGGGCGCTCCACACTTGCGAAGTTCGTTTTCATTCGCGTGGCCGGCGTTCTCGGTCGCGACATTAGCGGTATTCGCGAAGATGGCGATCGGCGCTCTCTCTGGATTCGAAGATTCAGCAATCTTTGCGGAAGAGTGCCGAAAGCCTGAGAATGACGTGGCGCGGTCAGTGATGATTGCCGCGCCGTTGATCGCATTGATGTACATCTTATCCACGAGCGCCGTACTTGCATATGTCACGCCCGGAAATGTGGACGTCTCCGCAGCAGTGCCACAGGCACTGCGCGCCGGATTCGGCGTCTCCACCGCGGGCAGAGCGCTGGCCATTGCCGGGGCGTGCGCGTTTAATTTCGCGTTCGCGGCGGCGATGGTCATTTACGTGGGAATGGTGTCGCGTTTGCCGATGGTCGCCGGATGGGACGGATTGCTCCCGCCTTGGTGGAGCGAATTGCACCCGAAGTACCGTACGCCGTCGAAAGCCATCGTTGCGGTGACGATCAGCGTCTTCGTGCTTGGGGTGTTGAGCCTGCTGGGAGCGGACAATCAGGAGGCCGTTCAGGTGGGAGCGAGCGCAGGGGTAGCGTCGCTTTGCGTTTCTTACCTGCTGCTTTTCGGCGTCGCGCTGTTTGGCTTTCGCTCGCGAGAGTGGCGCCCCGGACCAGGGATGAGGTTCGGTGCAGCTTGTGCTTTAGCGGTCGTATCGATCTCGCTGATTTTTCAATTCGTTCCCGTGGGTGCGGTGGCGAGCCGTGCGATGTACGCGCTGAAAATCGTCGTCGTCTTCGGGGTGACCAACGCAGCCGGCGCGTTTCTCTACTGGCGGGGAACGAAACGGATGGAAGGTGCACTGGCCGCCACTCAGAGCGTGTCTCAATAAAAGAGCATGGCGCGTTCAATCACTTGCCGCAAGCCGCGCTTCTGGGTGCGCTCGGATAAAGAATTGCTCACGCAGCGCGGATTAGATGCACTTCACAAACCGTACTTTGAGCATCCAACTCGCATATCGATGTCCAGAAATACCAAAGTCGATTGGAAGGCTATCGCACGAAAACGGTGGCCACTGTTCAAGATTCAGGGTGAAGAACCGTTCGTGGCGATCCCTCGTGGCGAGGGCTCGGTCTTTTCGTTCACCACGGCTCTTGAACGGAGCACGCACGCGCCTCCGAATTCGGAGTTTCTGACGTTGCGCCCGCCTGGGCAAACGCGGAAAGCTGGTGCGGATTGAGGCGGTAGTTTCCTTATGGCATCGCAAAAATCTGGCGATATTGCTCCGGTGCGTTCGTGCGGCCTGAGATATACGTTAATAGCCGCTTAATACCGTTAGACAAGTACGAATCTGCTTGCTAATATCACCTTTTCATTTTTCATCGAGTCCTAACAACACGGGAGAACTCCCATGCCGACCGCCTGCTGCTTGCGCCCATTCAGCATCGCTCCGAGGGGCAACAGCTTGAGATGTCTGTTATTCGTGCCCGCTACGCCCTGGTGCGTTCTCGGGCGGCGCTAGTCAACTGCGCTCGTGGCCTTGTGAAGCCGCTGGGGCTCCGCCTACCAGCGAGTTCGCCCGAGGCTTTCGCAAAGAGAGTCGCATCGACTTTCCGTCCGCCTCATCAAACTGGCGCGACTGGGCGGCTATCTGGCTCGTGCCGGAGATTCCCCGCCCGGGAACCGCGTGATTTGGAGAGCTACGTCGGGCCTCACCGATGTCGGAATCGGCTTTTGGATCGGATCCGAACTTGTGGGCAATTGAAAGGAAAACCGCACGCTTACGCTGAAACCCAAAAAACAGCTCGGGGACTCACGCCGAGGTTGGTACAGCAAACGGGCACTTCACGAAAGGCAACTCAAAGCAAGACATTCGCGTTGGCGTAATCAAAAGTTCGGTACGGATAGCACGCCGATGCAAGCGTGAGAAACTCGATCACATGGTTCGTAGCGAGCATGCCTCGGGGCGCACGGAGCCGAGATGGTTCCGTTCAGCTCTTGCGATGTTTGTCTGGTATGAGAGACAGGGCTCTTTGATTGTCTAATTCAATGTACTCAGTTCACTAGCGTTCCTCGACCGCGGCTTTATATTCATCCGTATGCCGATCTGGGGCGTTGTTGGGTGGTGTCAGAGCTACGGAGGGCGACTCGCAGGACACAATTGATCTCTACGGCCGTCTGGCGGAAATCTGGTCCCGCTTGATTTGCGAAGCGAATCACGGCTTACTCGGCAGCGGCGGAACTGGCCTGATTGGGGAGTCTCACCGGCGAATATGTTTACTCGATTGCGGGCTCGGCTGCAGTGTTCTTGCAGGCCAGCGGCGAATATTGTCTCGTGGGACAGGACCATCTTGGCAGTGGGCGCCGCGAACGAAGCGTGCTTCACGCGCTAGGGCTGAACGGAATTCATCTGAGCCTGTTGCGTGCAGGGTTACTCGTCCGGTGGATGGGAGCGACCGAAGTCCGCTCTCAAAACGAGCTGACCGCCTTCGGCTTTGCGAAGGATTACGACGCGGTTGTGACGGTTCACACGGAAGCAGGGGAGCGGCGTTTCGCGCTCGAATATGAACGCAGCCCCAAAGCCCTGAAGCATTATTAGGGATATCGCTGGTGCGCTCAATCGAGAGGCGCACGTGAAAAGTGTTTTGTATCTCGTCGCCAATTACGACCTGCTGCAGTTTGTCTCGGGCTTCTTCCGGAGCACGCAGTGTCGTGTGGCCTTCGGGCTGGAGCGCGACTGGCATGCTCAACTCCTGGACATGCCGGTTTCCTGCGGTTCCGTGCCGCACGGCTACCGATTCCGGGAAACTCTAAGCGCCGTCAACCAAGATTCTGGAACGAGTCCAATTCAAAGTTCCCTTTTCGTTTGACCTCGTATTGCCCTCTGATTGCCCCGCGATTGACTCGCTGTTGAGTGGACGCCGAGGCGTGCAACTATCTGGAACCAACGGGCTTGCCGATTTACTATTCTTTGTTGCGATCTGTTTTTTTCGAATGAATTGTGGCTTTCGTGGTGGTATTTCCGCTGCGACCTTTTCAGGGTGGCTGTGCATTACACTTCGCTGGCTGCTGAGGCTGCGATCAAGGGGGAACCTGCCCCAAAAGCGTCGGCATCACTTGCGGCAAGGAGGCGCTCCCACTCCAATTTCCATCGCATTCCAAGATCGCGCACATTCGTGGGGAGAAACGGTGGAGAGGCCGCAATGTTGTCGTGGATGGACGGCAGTTCCTTTGATCAAGTCGGGCAATCCTGGACTGGCTCGAACGCGAGAAGATTGTCACCACATGCGAGCGGCAGTGCCTGACCGTTGGATTGCAAATGCGAAACGCACTGTCCGACGTCAAGCACTCGTCCACAGATACACCTTCTTCGGAAACAATAGCACCATCTTGAGAACGCGGTGCTCCCTCGCAGTGATTTGCAGACCCTTTTCGATAGGGGATGTCCCGGGCCGTTCAGGAATAGTTGGAGTGTGCCGACCAGGTCGGTGCCATTGGGGGCGGCGGTGTCGGCAACCCATGAGGCTCTTTACGACACAGCGGTGCCCCTCCTGGCAGTGGCGGAGTGGGTGACGCAGGATCGAGAAGTCCGCCGACGGCGAAAGCTGCAAGATCAAAAAGGCGGGGGCTGTACCTCGGCGTCGCCATCCGCCCGAGGATCGGAAGCGCCATATTTCATCTCTGTTTTTGAATTGTAAAGGACGGCCTGTCCACGCCCCATCAACGCCGAATATTCATCTCGCACCTCCAAGTCGTGCCCCCAACTTCGCAATTGTTGCAGTACCTCTGGAGGGACGCGAGACTCGATCAAAATCTTGCAGCTGATGCGCCCATTGTCCGGCACAGTGAAACGTGGGGCCGACATCGCGGCCTGAATATTCATGCCGTAGTCGACTACGTTGGACACAAACTGAGCGTGCGCCAATGGCTGATTCGAGCCCCCCATGATTCCGAAGCCTATGTGAATATCTCCTCGCTGCATGAACCCGGGCATGAGCGTGTGGAATGGCCTCTTGCGTGGCTCGAGTGAGTCGGGGTGATGGGGATCGAGCCGAAACAGTGCGCCACGGTCTTGCAGCACAAACCCCATGCCATCGACGGCGACACCCGAGCCGAAATAATCGTAGTTACTCTCAATCAAGGATGCGATATCGCCCCGCTCGTCGACCGTTGCCAAGTAAGTGGTATCGCTGGCGGGCGGTTTTCCGGCTCCGGGGTTGCAATTGGCGTGGTCAGGATTGATGAGCTCGGCGCGCTCCTGAGAATATTTTTTGGATAGGAGTCCGGCAACCGGAATCTTCGCGAAGCGCGGATCGCCGTTGTAGCGGTAGAGGTCCGCATATGCCAGCTTCATGGCCTCAATCTTGCGGTGCAGTTCAACGGGACTGTCGGGACCTGCCGGGACCGGAGGAAACGCAGACATAATGTTTAACATCTCTAGCGCTGCCAGACCTTGGCTGTTCGGCGGCAATTCGAATACCTGCCAACCGCGATAATCTATAGAAACTGGCTGCACCCACTCCGGTTTAAACTGCGACAGATCGCTGGCTTGCATCGTTCCGTCCAGCTTCGCCGAAGTCGCAAGTATCGCTCGAGCAATGGCGCCGCGGTAGAAGGCCTCCGGGCCCTGATCGGCGATCAAACGCAATGCTTTGGCTAGATCCGGGTTTGCAAACATCTGCCCAATTTTTGGGACATTGCCTTCTGGCAGAAATACTCGCTGGGCTTCGGGAGTCTGCATGAGCGTTCGCTGACCGATTCGCCAGAAATCGTCGACAATTTCCGGCACGGCGTAGCCGTGCTGCGCATAATAAATGGCGCTGGTGAAAAGATCCTTCCAGGGCAGCTTGCCAAATCGCTGGTGCGCAGCCCACCATCCCGCTACGCAGCCTGGTACCGTGACACTTTGAATTCCGTGCGCGGGCATTTGGTCGAACCCGTGCAGGCGGAGGAACGCGATGGTAAGGTTTCTCGGCGCCCAACCGCTCGCATTCAAGCCGTAGAGCTTGCCGGTTTTGGCGTCCCAATAGATCAGGAACAGGTCGCCTCCCACGCCGTTCATCATGGGTTCGGTAACGCCCAAAACCGCATTCGCGGCGATCGCCGCATCGACCGCCGATCCGCCTTCGGCCAGAATTTGCGACCCGGCTTGCGACGCCAGATACTGACTGGTGGCGACTATGCCGCGATTCGAAATCACCATGGATCGACCGTAAGCACGATCCTGCGCGACCGTCGGCGAGCCGAAAGTCACAATTATTGCAAGCATAACGACACATCGACGCATCGGTTCCTCCCGCTGCCTAATCCAATTAGAGTGGCGGCAATAAAATCCCAGCCGCGTAGCGCGTGGCTGCCTTCGCGCGCCGTTGATGCGGACGCGGGCTGGACCTGCACGGCGTTCAGAACGAATATCGCAAGGAGAACTGCATCACTCGGGGCGCGGTTAACACTCCGCTGTAGACCCCCAGACTTCCGCTCGTGGAGTCTGTTTGGAGAGAGTTCGTATCGAAGCGCACGGAGTTCGTGACATTAAAAGTCTCCCAGGTGAACGTCACCGTCTGACGCTCGTGAACCGCCCAACTCTTCGCAAGTCCCGTGTCGATATCGAACACACCGTCGCCTCGGAAGACATTTCGAGAACCTGCTTCGCCAGCGTACGAAAGGCGCAGCGGGTAGCCAGCTGGACGAATTCCATTCTGGATCGCCGCAGGATCTGCAAAGGCTTCCATCGCGCCATCCGGCAGCAAGTGCTTATTCATCGGAATTGGGCCCGTTTTTACCATCCAGTTCTGCGCGTCCCAGTTTGTGGACCAGCCGGTCCCGTCGATGATGCTGAAAGGGAACCCGCTCGTCCAGCGAGAGAGCCCCGAGAATCGCCAACCCCCAATTATGGCGTTGATCCAACCGTTGCCATGGGAGCCGAAAGCCTTTCCGCGACCGAATGGGAGCTCATACACCCAATCCATGCTGATGATGTTCGGCGTATCGAAGTCCGACGGAGCGTAATTCAGAGCTGGCAGGAAGGAATTAAGGATCGGGCTGTGCGAAGTGCCGGCCGCGACGCTGGTACGCTCCGTGTCGGAACCCCAGTCAAACGAACGGCCGTATGTGTAGTTAAAGTCCATCAACAGGCCGTGGCTCATCGAATGGCGCAGAATAAGTTGGCCGGCATTATAATTGCTGTTTCCAATGCTAGCCCATGAGTAGAGCGAGGAGTATTGCGTATTCCAGAATCTCGATGGGTTTCCGCAGTTGCTCGCCAATGTTACGTTCCAATCGCAGAGCACATCCAGGTGGTAGATTGCGCCCACCTCGCGCCCCGGACGGTTGTACCATCCCGCGCTGTAGATGTTTTGCGTGGCGCTCGCACCGTTCGTTGCTGCAGTCGGAAACATATCCTCGAACCACGGAATTGCGGCTACCGTGGCGTTCGAATTCTCGTTGTTGGCCAGCGCGTCTTCCGACAGTATCTTCGCCGCCGTGTAATAATCCATTCCCGATTTCGGATCCACCAGGTCCAGCGGCTCAGCTAAATCCAACTGCTGCAGCAGGTGGTGCCCGAAATTTCCAATGTAGTCGACTTCCAAAGTGAATCCACCGGGTAACTCCCTTTGGACCGAGAGATCGACCGATTCGGAATAGGGCGTCTTCATCTGATCGTCCAGTCCATACGTAATCGCGAAGCCCGACCCATAGGCATCGGCCGACGGAGTAACGGGATAAGAAACCGTCCCCGGAGCCGGGGCGACCACGTTCGGAAGGGCGCTGATAGAGGTGAAGCGTGGCGCATTGTCTACCGTCCAGATGTTCAGCGGGCTGCTCAGACTGCTGCTCAGTCCGAAAGAGCCAAATTGGCTGAAGGAGTCGACGACGCCCTGACCAAAGTGGTCGTAATAAATGCCGAATCCGGCGCGAATTGCGCTTTTGCCGGGGCCGCCGAATACCTTGGCCAGGATGCCACGAGATGCACCGGGAGAGTACGCGACTGCAAGGCGCGGCGCGAAGTTGCCCCAGTTCATCGGCCAATACGGTTTGCTGCCGTTCGCCTGGCCCGACGGCGCGAAGGTAATGAGCGGCTGAACGCTGTTTCCAAGGCGCGCCTGTTGTGCGCGGGTCAGGAACCAATTCCACATATTGTTCGTCGGCGCCACTTGCTGGCCGTTCACTTCATACGGAGTCTGTTCTAGGCTGTGCCGGACGCCGTAGGTGAACGTCAGATTTGATCGAACCCGCCATACGTCCTGCACATACCACTCGAACTCATTTTCCCGAAAATCTCGTGCAATGATCTGCCCAGAAGGCAGTAAATCGGCGCTCATTCCAGCCACCCGGTAGTTGGCCTGGTCCGTCACGTTCGAGATCAGACCGAGCAAGTCTGTCACATCGTTGTCATAAGATTCTTGAAAGGTCGGACCCACCGCGGGGAAGCCGAACGCGGCCGGGTCCATACTTCCGCCGTTGCCGGAGATGGAAGCCGCATAGAGATTGCCCACGCCGGTGCTCCCCGAGTCAAAGGAGGTAGCATTCGACGCCTGATCGTTGTTAATCAGCAGGTAGTTCGCGCCCATTTCAATGGTATGGGTGCCTTTGACCCAGGTAAAATCGTCGACCACATTGTGTACTGGGATCCGCGTGATGGTGCTGCTTGTTTCGGCGTCGAGAGGACTGATCCCCGCGAAGGATATATATGGACCTGTCTGCTCGCCGATCGTCGCGATCTTGTCATCCACAAAGCCGTACCGGAAATCGTTGACCTTGGTGGGGGAGATCACCGAAGTGTAACCAACCGCCAGACCTCCCGAGTGATTGGTTTCTGTTGTGCTCGCGGGTTCACCGGGAAATTGGGGAGGACCGAGCGAGCTATCATGCTGCAAGTTCATGCGCAAGAACAGATGGTTGTTGCTAGAAACGGTCCAATCGAGCCGCGCGATATAGGTGTTCAGATTCTCCGGCGTGGGTCCGGGAAAGCTGTAGGAAGCTGTGTTCAAGCCGTCCCCGGAATTGAAACCATTCGGCTGAGGGTATTGATTAAGGAGGGACAATACGTTCGGGTTTCCGCCCGGGCCCCAAGGGCAAGTTCCGGTGGAGGTGCAGTTAGGGTCCATGCTGGCCACCTGCGCCGGGGTCAAACTCACCGTATTGCCAGCACTATCGAAATAAGATAGGGTGCCTTCGCGGAACGACTGGGTCGGCACGGTTTCCGTCACCTGTTCGCTTTCCACTGTTCTTTGTCCTTCGTAATTGGCAAAGAAGAAGAGTTTGTCGCGCTTGAGCGGCCCGCCCAGTGATGCCCCATAAGTGTTGCGATTGAGCGGGCTGGGTTTGTTTGGCAGGCCGGACGCCTGCTCGGCTTGCTTGTTGAACCAGTCATTCGCCGTAAATACCGTGTTTCGGTTGTATTCGTAGAGGGTACCGTCGAATCGGTTCGTTCCGCTCTTCGTGACCATCACCACCTGCGATCCGGCTGAAAAACCTTCGTTGGCGTCAGCATCCGTGGTTGTCACCCGGAACTCCTGAACGGAGTCCAAGGTGGACCGCAACACGCCCGTGAACGCATACCCCTCAGATTGCGTGTTGTTGTCTACCCCGTCCAGGGTCACATCGGATTGGTCGGAGCGGACCCCAGAAACGGCACCGTTGCGGCTATCGGTATCCTGGTTGACTTGGCGGCCGAGATACACCACGCCTGGCTGGAGGCTTAACAAGTCAGGAACATTGCGCCCTTCCATGGGCAAGGCTTCGATTGTGGCGTTGTTCACGGCGTTGCCGACACTGGCATCCGTGGTGTTGACCGCGGTCGTTGGCGCTGACACAGTGATCGTCTCGGTGGCTTGACCCACCTCCAGCTGAACATTCACCATGGCGGGTAAATTGACCAGCAATTGAAGCGCGGGGCGTTCGTACGTTCTGAAACTCGGGGCCGAGACAGTTAGATCGTAGGTTCCCGGCGCAAGAAACTGAAACTCATACTGGCCTTCGGCCCCAGTCGTAACGGCCCGACTCGTTCCTAGCCGCGCGTTGATTAAGACGACCTGAGCCTTGGGCACCACCGCTCCCGTACGATCGGTTACGGTGCCTTGAAGGGACGTAGTCGCCGCCTGCCCCCAGAGAATTGCGGTTGCCGCCAGAAGCACAACCGGCAGCAGCGAAATTTTAGTTCGCATCTTCAGGCTCCTCTACGAGGTTTCCGAGCACCTGTGCTGAATCAGGACCGAATGGACCGCGATCTTCTGAGTCGATATTGAGGTGCTCTGGCAGATTCTCTTGCGGGCGGATTGTCTCCATCACCTGTTAAGTGACCTCGTAGGTGGGCCAGACTCTACGCGATTTAGATAAGGTTGTACAATTCGATTTGTTTATGGCCCACCTGTCCTTTTGGTGATGTTCGCGCGAACCGTGGGCCTGCCAAGGAATTTGAAGGGCGTGGGCGCCCCCGCGGCAAAACGGCCGGGAAATTCAACTCGAGGGCGGACTGCACATGCTGACTAACAGTTGCAGCACCGGACGTTGGGTCGGCTGCGTCATGGAAGCAATCGGCGACCCGCGACTTCCGACCTCGCGCGCCTCGTCGGCGCCGCATCGCCACATCGTGTTTCACCTTACGCCGCACTCTATATACCTAAGAAGCAGTACCTGTATAAATATATATTCGAAATTCCCCCGTCGGCCGCATCCTCTACCGGCAACAACGAATCCGTGCTGGCTCGATGAAGACGGGAGGGTCATATCGGAAAAGTTGAAGCGGACAATAAAAAAGTTGAATTTTACAACCTTACACAAATAGCGCAGACTTCGCCCCTCGTTATATTTGGCGGATTCGAAGCCGTGCCTCTATCCGCTTATTCCGGCGCGGGGCACACTTTCCGTGCACGCCCAAGGAACGACGACGAGCGGAGCGACGGAGGAGTTTTTTTCCGCGGAATTCCGGAGGCAGGCAAGCCCGACGTCACTGTAAATTTCGCGGCGGGCGGTCTACACAGGAGCAAGAAAATGCCGAGTAGATTATGGGTGATTCTGATTATGTTGTGCACGGCGCCGGCAATCCTTTGGGGGCAGGCTGCGACTACATCCCTTAAGGGGACGGTAAGCGACAGTACAGGTGCGCTGATTCCCAACGCCCAGGTAGTTTTGACCAACGTGAGTTTGGGGACCAGCCAGACCGTGAAGACCGGGGGGCAAGGACAATACGAGTTCCAGTTTCTTGCGCCCGGGACTTACAACCTGACAGTTTCGGCCCCGGGCTTTCGGTCATACACGCGGTCTCGCTTACAGCTCTTGGTCAGTCTGCCGGCCACGGCGAACGTGCAGCTTCAGCTTGGCCAATCGAGCCAAACCGTCACGGTTTCGGCGTCCGCGGTTTCGCTGAACACTACGGATGCCACGCTTGGAAACGCCATGAACAACTCAACCATCGAGGCGTTGCCGATGGAAGGCCGCAACGTTCCTGACCTGCTGAGCCTGCAACCGGGAGTGCTTTATTTGGGTCAGCAAAATACCAGCAGCAGCACCAACAGCACCGGCACCGACAGCCGCAGCGGTGCTGTTTCCGGCACGCGCTCCGACCAGAACGATATCATTCTAGACGGCGTCGACGACAACAGTCCGCTCGAGAATTATGCCTTTCAGGGCGTGCTGCGCTCGACCCTCGACTCGGTACAGGAATTCCGGGTCACCACGACGAACTCGAATGCTGGTGCGGGCTACTCGGCAGGAGCCCAGGTTGTAATGGTCACGAAGAGCGGCAGCAACCGCTTCCACGGCAGCCTGTATGAATACAACCGGAATACTGCCTTCACCGCCAACGATTGGTTCAATAAGCAAAGCGAACTTGAGCAGGGACTGCCCAACAAACCTGGAGAACTCAACCGCAATACATTCGGAGCCTCCGTGGGAGGGCCGCTCAAGCACAATAAACTCTTTTTCTTCGCCAATTACGAGGGGCAGCGCACCGCCGAAAACCAGCAAGTGACCGATACGGTCCCAACCGCCTCGTTCTTGACAGGCACAATCAAATACCTTGATGTCAACGGCAACACGGATGCGCTCGATCCCGCTCAAATCGCGGGCATGGACCCGGGCTGCTCAGGCAACGGCACATGTCCTTGGGGACCGGGAGTCGACCCAAATGTGCTGACAATCCTCAAAATGTACCCGACGGCCACGGGCACGAGCTCTGGGGATGGGTTGAATACCGGTTCCTTCACCTGGTCGGCGCCCGATCCAGGACACCTGAACACGAGCATCGCGAGATTGGATTACGTCTTTAGCGAGAACAATCACTTATTCGCGCGCGGTAACTTCCAGCGCGACCAGCAGCTTGGCGCGCCATACTTTCCCGGCACGGCGCCGGCTGACACTCTGACGAGCCACGCTGGCGGTCTTGCCGTAGGCGACACGTGGATGATCTCTCCCGACAAGGTCAACAACCTTCGCTACGGGCTCATTTTGGACACGGAAGCCGATCTCGGTCTAGGCAACAATTCATATGTTAATTTCGGCAATGGCTTGACCACGCCTGTGCCGGAAACATCGACAGATATTTTGCACTCGCCGGTGAATAACATCGTCGACGACTTTACCTGGGTCAAAGGTGCACACACCTTGCAGTTCGGGGTGAACTACGAACGGATAGGCATCGACACGCAGTCGAATAGCACCTCCTATAACTCGGCTTCCATGGGCATCGGGCTGCTCTATCAGGCCGCGATTGCCAATACCGGTTCGGACCTCGACCCCGCTGCCTTCGGCTATCCGGCCGTATCGGCCTCATTTGAAACCTCTTACGACAACGATATCATGGCTTTAACGGGGCTGATAAGTTATTTAAATTTGAATGAAAATTACAAGGTTAGCGGCCAGGAGTCGACGCTTCTGCCGACCGGGGCGATAATTCCTCGCGACTTTCTGGAGAACGATTTCTCTTGGTACGTGCAAGATCAATGGAGCATAACGCCGAATCTGACTCTCACCTACGGCGTTCGTCACACGCTTCAGCAAACCCCTTATGAAGTGAACGGACAGCAAGTGGCGCCGACGATCAACATGAACCAGTGGTTCATCACCCGACAGCAGCAAGCGGCGCTCGGCAATAGCGTGCAGCCGCCGTTCAGCTTTGCTCCCTCCGGCAAAGCCAATGGCGGCAAGCCCTACTGGCCAATGAACTGGCTCAATTTTGCTCCGCGCGTTGCGGTTGCTTATTCACCGAGCGCCTCTCACGGCATTATTGGCAAGATATTTGGGGGGCCTGGGAGAGGGGTGATCCGGGCTGGATTTGGGATGTATTACGATAACTACGGACCGGCCATCGCGGTTTCGTTCAGCCAGGAGGGATCGTTTGGGCTCACCAGCACCATAACGAATCCGCAAAACATTTGGACTGTGGACGACGCCCCGCGGTTGACCTGCCTGACCTGCATTCCCACCAATCTGCCGACGCCGATCCCTCCTCCGGCGGCCACGCAGCAATATCCGGTTACGCCGCCGACAGATATTTATGGATCGGGATTCGCAATCGCTCACGGAATTGACGACGCTTTGAAGACGCCGTACTCCATCAACGCCGACCTTTCTTTCGAGCGGCAGTTGCGCGGGGGCCTAATGATGGAATTTGATTACGTTGGCACCTTGGGGCGCAACTTACTGCAGCAGACCGATCTTGCCCAGCCGCTGGACTTAGTCGATCCGAAATCCGGGATGGATTATTACGGGGCCGCGAAGCTGCTCTCGCAGGCCGCCGACGAGGGCAAGACGCAACTTGCACCGATTGCGTACTGGGAGGACATGTTTCCTGCGGCCGCCGGGATGGCGCCGGATGGGCAGGTGCAGAGTGCAACTCAAAATATTTACCAATATCTCTGGATACAAGAGCGACGCGAGAGCAACGAGATCGGCGGCATCGGTACGCTTGACGCGCTGTGTCTGCCGCTATTTCCCGGAGGCAATCCTCCATGCGGAGGAACGCCCGGTTCCTATAGCCGTTTTTGGCCCTTGCAATACTCATCGCTGTACTCGTGGGATACAATCGGCATAAGCAATTACAATGCCTTCCAGTTCCAGCTAAAGCACCCAATGAGTCACGGTCTGCAATTCGATTTCGGCTATACCTTTGGCAAATCACTCGACACGGGATCCGACGCGACGCGCTCGACACTCAACGGTGGGGATACGAACAGCCACATTATCGACGCGTGGGAGCCCTGGTTAAACTACGCTCCGTCAGACTTCGACATCCGGAATGACATCACCGCCGATTGGGTATATAGCCTTCCGATCGGGCGTGGGCAGGCGTTGGGGGGCGAAGCCCATGGATTCCTACAGGCGCTCATCGGCGGATGGCAGTTCTCCGGATTGAACCGTTGGACGAGTGGTTTGCCATTTAGCATTTATTGCGGTCCGGGTTGGCAGACGAATTGGTCTTATCAGAGCTACTGCGTGCAAACCGGTCCGATTAAAACCGGTCTCTACTACACCTCTTCTGGCGCGCCGGAGGTCTTCTCCGACCCAACGGCGCTGCAAACAGACTTGCAAACTGGCTTCCCATGGCGCAAGCCCTACGCGGGCGAAGTTGGCTCGCGGAACAATTTTCGTGGCCCAGGCGTTTTCGACATCGATACGGCTCTCGCCAAGAGTTGGCAGGTACACGAGGGCCAAGCACTGCAGTTTCGTTGGGAAGTATTCAACGTGACCAATAGTGTTCGATTCAATGTTGCGGGGGGAGCGTACGGGACCAAGGCACTCCAGAACCTATCGAGCAGCGGCAGCCTGGGAGTTTTTAGCGCGACGATGAGCACTCCGCGAGTGATGCAGTTTTCTCTGCGGTATAACTTTTAACGGGAGAGCCAAAGTGGACAGTAAGGACCGTGAGCTTGGAATGGATCGTCCCATTACGCGGAGGGACTTTATAGAGGGTGCTGCCGTAACCGCCATGGCCGCAGCGCTGCCGGTGAAGCAAAAGATACCGATGCACATGCAACCGGATTGGAGTGGCGGGCCTCCTCCGCCGCTCGGAAAGGGGCCGGACCCATCAGCCGAGGATCCTTTACTGGCCGAGGGGATCGACCAAGACAGTTCGCGCTATTACCCGCCGACGCTGACGGGAATGCGCGGCGAGCACCCCGGCTCTTTCGAGGCAGCTCACCAGATGCGCAACGACGGCTGGAGCCTGGCCGGCGCGGAGAACACTGGAGAGACTTACGATTTGGTGATCGCTGGCGGCGGCATCAGTGGGTTGGCGGCCGCGCATTTCTTCCTATACAACGTAGGACGTTCCGCACGAGTGCTCGTGCTGGATAATCACGACGACTTCGGCGGGCACGCCAAACGAAACGAATTTCACTATAACGGCCGGACGCTGGTCCTCAATGGAGGGACACTGAATGTTGAATCGCCCGAGCGATACAATCAGCCCGCCCAACGGCTGCTACAGAGAATCGGCATCGACCTGGATCATTACCTCGCCGAAAACGCCGAAAATCGAGGACTCTATGCTTCGCTGGGTCTTCGGAATGCGTATTTCTTTGACAAGGAGACATGGGGTGTTGATCGCCTCGTGCCCATCCACCCCGTAGGTGTATCCCAAGACGACCGTTCCCGGACATACGAACTGAGCCCGACATGGACCATCGAACCTGACACCGGTCCCGCAGGCAGCGGTCGCGGCTTTGCTTGGGCGGAATTTGTGGCCAAAACACCGCTCTCGGAGAAGGCTCGAGAGGATTTCCTTCGAATTTACAGCCTGAATCAGCCCGACTATATGGCCGACTTGGACTCCGCGCAGAAGAAAGCGCGGCTGGCGAGAATAAGTTACCAGGATTTCCTGCTGAACTTCGCCCGCGTGGACAAACAAGTGTTGTGGTTCGTTCGGGGCACCGGCGAAGGAGTGTTCTGCGTTGGCGCCGACGCCGTCCCGGCGCTGTTTGCGTGGCAAATGGGCTCGCCAGGTTTCTCTGGTATGAAGCTCGAGCCAACGCCGCGCGGCGTTTTGAGCGATCTTCCCGGAGGACAGCACGGGCGTCAAGTACCCGGGCGCTTGGAGGTTCACTTCCCCGATGGCAACGCTACCATCACCCGCCTGTTGGTGCGCTGGCTTCTGCCCGACGCAGTGCCCGGAACGACGATGGACAGCGTGGGAACGGCGAAGGTGAAATACGACCTGCTGGACCGCCCCGGCCAGCCTGCCCGGATTCGCCTCAACAGCACGGTAGTCGATGCCCATCATGACGGCGACGTGGGCAATGCGCGCGGAGTATGGGTTACATACGTTCGCGACGGCAAGACATACGAGGTTTGGGGCCGGGGATGCGTCATGGCGTGCTGGAACATGTTTATCCCTTATCTGGTTCCCGAACTACCGACCAAGCAAAAAGAGGCTCTGGGATACGGAGTGAAAGGACCACTGGTTTATACAAATGTTGCTCTCCGCAATTGGACATCCTTCCAAAAATTGGGCATCCGGGGAGTAAGTGCGCCCACGATGTTCCATTCGGAGATGGGCTTGTCTGAAGCTGCGAGCTTAGGAGAACTGCACCACGCGCAAACACCGGAAGAACCGATCGTGGTGCAAATGGCGAAATATATGAATGCCCCGGGGCTTCCGCGCAAAAAGCAGCATTGGCAGGGACGCATGGAACTCTTCGGAATGACGTTCGAGATGTTCGAGAGGAATATACGGGATCAACTGTCGCGAACGCTCGGCCCAGGCGGATTCGATCCGGCGCGCGACATTCTGGCGATCACAGTGAATCGCTGGCCCCACGGGTACGCCTACACGTACACAAGCTTGTACGATCCGGTCGAATGGGTTTTCACCGAGTCGGACAGGCGTCCCTGCGTGATTGCGCGCAAGCCGTTCGGCTTGATTAGCATCGCTAACTCAGATTCAGAGGCCAGCCCGCACACCGATGCCGCGATTCTGGCGGCACACCGCGCGGTCGAAGAACAACTGGAAAGACGAGCAGAACCGCTCTTGACTCAGCTCAGCGATGGTTAGCGGCGGAGTCTTGAAACGCGTAAATATGCGCGGGTCTTTTGCTGTTCCGAGCGGCGCATTGGTTTCACTTCTCTCTTGCCAGTGGCAGCCAATCGAGATCAATGCGATTCGTTCCTTCATCGAAGGCCTGTTTAGGGAAACGATACTAGGTGTTCACCGCTCCAACCGAGAGCGGTTTCCGGAACACGTTCCTTGACGAGCGGCAGCCTTCTTTCGCGCATTGAGGTCAGAGAGCAAAGGAGCTGGCACAAATGGCTGAGTTTCCGAGGCTGTGGCTACCGCCGACCGGCCGATGAAGCTGCGCACGGCCCTTCGGAATAAGTTGAACAACCTGCCGTCGGCTCGCGGGATCGAGTTCGAAACCGATGAACTTTCCCGTTCGAAAGGGCTCACGGGCGTTCCGGCCATGAAGGTCGAGGAACCGACCCAGTTCGAATTGAAAATCATTGTGGATTGGATTCGCAGCCTCAACCGCAGGATAGCGGAACGAGAGAGGGTGATCGAACGGGAAGGTAAAGAGCGGGAGGCTCATCGAAACCTTGCCAGCATCGGAGATCAGCCCGTTGCGCATAGCGCTGGCCCGCAGATTCCGGGGACATCAATCGCATGCCGAGAAACGACTGTCTCTTGGAGTGTGAAAAGAACTTCCGTCAAAGGCCGAACAGGCAAACGTCAAGGAGTGAATGAAATGTCCGACTCTGACAAGCGACCGGAGAAAGGAGGAGCGAAGAAGTCCATCGCCAGACGGGATTTCTTGCAGGAAGTAGCAGCCGGCGTTGTAGGCGCGTATGCCCGGCTGCCTTCCAGCGGACACGCCGATTTTATCTTTTCCCGAGGGCGTATATACACCAGCAATCCAAGACAGCCCTGGGCTCAATCCGTGGCGGTCAGCGGCGATAGGATTTTGGCTGTGGGAGGCGACCTTGAGATAGCGCAATATCGCGGGCCGAAAACGCAGGTGATTGACCTCGGTGGGCGTATGGCCATGCCCGGGATTATTGACAATCACGTTCATTTCGTTTGGGGCAGTAATAGCCTCACCGGCGTTCAGCTACGCGGGGCAGCCACTGCAGATCAGGCCCGCAAGATCCTACATGAATATGCCGAGGCCCATCCGGGTTCCGGCTGGGTTTGGGGCGGCTATGGTTATATCGGCGAGATCAACGTATCGCCCCGCCAGCTTTTGGATTCAGCCTTCCCGAATCGGCCGGTCCTACTCATTTCAGGCGATTGCCATGATCTGTGGGCTAACTCGGCCGCACTTGAACTCTCCGGAATCAATCGCAACACTCCGAATCCTTCGGGTGACGTTCGCGGCACGATAGTCCGCGACGGTGACGGCGAGGCGACAGGGCTATTGACGGAAGGAGCGAAGGTTCTCGTCGCTCGGAAGTTTCACATTTCGCGTACAGAACAGCTTGCCAAGTTGCGCGCCGGTCTTGCTCACGCCAACCAAAACGGCCTGACATCGGTCATCTGCGCGACCGGCGACCTCGCGCAGATGGATCTCTACGCCGAGCTGCACCGCCGCGGTGAACTGACGGTGCGCACCACCCATGCCTACGCCGAGGATGTCGGTGTTCGCCACACACTTTCGGCCGAGGAATTGAGTGCTTTCGAGGAAGCGCGGCGACTCTATCCTCGCTCGGGCAACTGGGTTCGGGCCGGAGTAATCAAGTTTTTTGCCGACGGAGTTATTGAGGGCCATACTGCGGCGCTGCTGGAGCCGTACATTGGTATCCCCGGTTATAAGGGCAGCACCTTATATCCTTCGGACATGCTCGGACGGCAATACCTGGCCCTCGACCGGCTTGGATATCAGATCATGACGCACTCCATCGGCGACGGTGCCAGCCGCGAGGTGCTCAATGCGTACGAAGCCGTCGCAAGAGCGAACGGCGCCCGCGACCGGCGCTGGCGAATCGAACACATGGAAGCGATATCGCCCGGGGATTGGCCTCGATTGGCACAACTCCATGTCATTGCCGCCTTCCAACCGTGGTGCTGCCCCAGCCTCAAATTTCAATATGGCAAGTACCTGGGTGCAGATCGACTGGTCGAATCCATGCCATGGCAAAGCATCGTCTCTGAGGGCGCCCTGCTCAGCCTTGGCAGCGATTGGCCGGTGGAGTCGCTGAACCCGTTTCCGATCATGTTGACAGCGATCATGCGCGCCAACCGTGATGGCAGTTCGTTTTTCCCCGACCAACGCCTTACCCTCGATCAAGTAATGGCGGGCTACACACGCAATAATGCCTACACCAATTTTATGGAGGACCGCATTGGTTCGCTCGAACCCGGCAAATTGGCCGATCTGATCGTGCTGTCCCAGGATCTCTACAAGATACCGCACGATCGTATCGGAACGACCGGAGTTCTATTGACCATGGTAGGCGGCAGGATCGTCTGGCGAACTGCGATTTGAAAGGGAGGAGTGCAGAGATATGTCGAAACTTGAAGATCGTGGCGAACAACTGGGCATGCGCAAGCCGATTGCACGCCGCGATTTTTTACAGGGAGTCGCGATTGGAATAGTGAGCGCATATGCCGGCCTGCAACCAGCCGAGGCGGCCGGTCAAGCTACCGCAACGACGCCGAACGACAACAATCCGGCCGATTATCCGCCGTTGCGCAGTGGGTTGCGCGGTAATTACCCGGAGTCGGTGGCGGCGTTCGATTCGATTCGAGCGGGAAAATATTTCGATTTCCCGGTGGCTGACTCGGACATCCACGAAGACTACGACCTCGTCGTCGTGGGCGGAGGCATCTCCGGATTGGCGTCGGCACATTTCTGGCGCGCAGCACTGCCGAATCAAAAAGTCCTCATCCTCGACAACGACGACGATTTCGGCGGCCACGCCAAGCGCAACGAGTTCCATTACGGAGGCCGGACCTATCTCGGCTATGGCGGGACGATGAGCATCGCAACGCCTTTTCCCTACAGTTATGGCGCAAAGGCGCTGCTGCATGAGCTGGAGATTGATGTTCCCAGCTATCCTACATACATCAATCATAATCTGGACAGTCTCGGAGCGGCCACCTTTTGCGATGAGGAGCACTTTCAAGAGGATCGCTTGGTCGTTGGCAACGAGCATGAGTCGGGCTTTTTCGACAAGATTCCTCTCTCACCGGCTGCACGCGAGGATTTGGCGCGGATCTACGGGCAAAACGCCGATTATATGGCCGGGATGACCGCGGAAGGAAAGATCGCCAAGCTAGCGCGCATGAGCTATCAGGACTTTCTTCTCAAGTATGCCAAGATCGCCCCCGATGCGATTGCATTCTTTTTGGGAATGGGTGGACGGAACAACAAGAGGGTGGACACAATGCCTGCTCTCGAGGCAGCCGAACATCACTCCCCAGGCTTCAATGGTCTGGGGCTCCATTTTGAGGCTCTCTACAGCGAGGGGAGCTTCTACTTTCATTTCCCGGACGGCAACGCATCGATTGCCCGGCTCATCGCGAGCCGGTTGACGCCGTCGGCGTTTGGCGGGCCGAAGGTGATGAGCACGATCGTGCAAGCGAAAGTGGATTACAGCCGTTTGGACGAGCCAAACAGCCCGGTTCGAATCCGCCTCAGCAGCCCGGTCGTGAGGGTCCAGCACGACGGAGTGCCCCCGTTGGCAGCGTTTCCGGAGACCGTCCCCCCGACGCAAAGTCCGGTTCGCATTGCCTATCTGCAACGCGGACAACTTCGGGCTGTGCGAGCGCGCTACTGCATCCTAGCCTGCTACAACAAGCTGATTCCATTCCTAATCCCGGAGATTCCCGAAGCCCAGAAGGACGCTCTTATGTACCCGCAGAAGGTACCCATGATGTACACGAATGTCCTGTTGCGGCGTTGGAGCGCTTTTCAGAAGCTCGGTGTAGCCAGGATCAGCGGCCCGGGCATGTATTACACGAACACGTTCCTCGATCCCGGAACAACCGTCGGAGGATACCAAGGCGTGACGACTCCTGACGAACCAATTGTTGTCCATATGATCCGCAATGCCAATCATCCTGGGTTGCCGCGGAAGGAACAGAATCGACTGGGAGCTCAGGAGCTACTGAATATGACCTTCGGCGATTTCGAGTTCAAGATCCGCGACCAATTGACTCGCATGCTCGGGCAGGGCGGATTTAATCCCTCCGAGGATATTCTCGCGATCACCGTCAACCGGTGGCCATACGGCTATGCCTACACCTACGACATGCTGAGTGATCCCGAGATGGATCCAGAAAAGCGCCCGAATGTTGTCGGGCGTGCACGGTTTGGGCGCGTGGCGATTGCCAATTCCGACGCCGGAGCGGCCGCCTACACGAACGAGGCGATCCAACAGGGAAATCGCGCGGTAGGAGAACTCCTCGTTTTCGAGGGACTCACCTAGATGGTTCACCGAGGAACATGGTGCGTGCCGGCACTCTTGGGTCTCCTCGGCGCCGGGTTGGTGACGGCCGGCGGGCAAGCTCCACCAAGTGGCGCAGAACCAACTCGGAAGACCAGCCCGGCGCCTTTGACGGCGGGGCCAAAGCAGCCCTTGCCGTTCAGTCACAGAGCTCATTTGGCTCTTGGCTTGTCCTGCACGGTTTGCCATGCATCGAAGCGTTCCGACCATACGATTGCTTTGCCAACAACCGCGGTATGCATGGCCTGCCATCAAACGATTGACAAAGACAAACCAGCGATCCGGGAACTCGCAACTTATGCCCGGGAGAATCGCCCCATCCCGTGGCTGCGTGTTTATAGCGTACCTGGCTGGGTGTACTGGAGCCACGAATCCCACCTCAAGGCAGGACTGCAGTGTGCCGATTGCCACGGCAACGTGAGCAAAATGGATGTGATTTTTCAAGCCAAAAACGTGACCACTATGAAAGGCTGTACCACCTGCCATCAGCAGCGCCATGTTCTTTCTGATTGCCACTCTTGCCACGACGTGGGGTCAAATTAAACGCATGGATATGTACTCGCGAGGAGCGTCATGAACTTCATCATCAAGATTTGCGTTGCGGCGATGTTTCTAACAGCATGGACAACACCCGTAGTTGCGCGCAGCGAGGCTGCACGCAAGCCTGCGGGTTGCGAGTTGGCTGAATTTCACGAGCTCGATTTTTGGGTCGGCAATTGGAGGGTCGTCACACCCGACAAGGCCCTATCAGCAAACGTCACGGTCGCGCCAATCCTGAAAGGCTGTGCCTTGGCTGAGGACTGGATGGCGGTGCACGGCAACAACGGGCGCGGCGTTAGCACCTATAACGTTGCCACTCATCGATGGGAGTATTTTTGGGTCGCGGCCAACGGCTACACGAGTTTCTGGACAGGGCAACTGGCAGGTAACGCGATGCGCTTCGAAGCCGCTCAGCCTAGCCCTGGCGCGGCGTCACTGCGACGTTGGAATTTGACTAGGCTTCCGGATGGCAGGATCAAGGAAGAGGCTTTCTTCTCCCGCGATGGCGGCAAAACGTGGCCGGCCCAGTACACGTTATATTGGGAGCGCATTCGATCGGGAGGAAAACAATAGACTGGTCGGCTGACGCAGCTTGCTCCTCTCCCTAGGAGCGCTCCGGAAAACTCAACCTTACCTCCGTTTCTCGCTTTCAAGCTCTTCGCGCTACCGGTTCCGTGAATCTCGGGCGACGCCATGCTCGCGCAGAGATCAGAAGCAGTTCGTGGCGCACCGCTCTTTCTCCGAGCTCCTAGAACTGCCGAGACCACTCCTTGGGCCAGCGCTCAATGACCACTTTCTTATCGGTGTAAAATTCGATGGCGTCTCGACCTTGTCCGTGGAGCACGCCCAGGAAACTGTCCCGCCAGCCGCTGAACGGGAAATAAGCCATGGGCGCGGCAACACCGATATTGACACCCACATTCCCAGCCGGAACGTCATAACGGAATTTTCGCGCGGCTGCACCACTTGCTGTAAAAATCGAGGCCATATTGCCGAAGGGATTCCGCGACAGAATTCTTATACCTTCGTCAAGGGTCTGCGCCGGTACCAGGTTGAGCACCGGACCAAAAATCTCCGTGGTGGAAAGTGCACTGTGGGCCGGGATGTTATCGAGCACGGTCGGCTTGATGAAGTTACCGCGGCCCGCCCCGAAAGCGCCACGGCCGTCGAGCAAAAGCTTTCCGCCGTCGCTGGCGCCCTTCGCGATCGACGACTCGATTCGAGATTTGCTCTCGGGGTTGATCACCGGGCCCATCTGGACATCGCCGTCGAGACCATTGCCGACGCGAATGGAGCTCGCGACGCCGACGATTTCCTTGCGAAAGCTTTCGCGCGCATCGCCCACGGTCACAGCTACCGACACTGCCAAGCAACGCTGGCCGGCGCAACCGAACGCGCTGTCGGAAATGATTTGCGCGGTGGTCGAAAGATCCGCGTCGGGTAGGATCAGTGCGTGATTTTTCGCGCCGCCCTGGCACTGCACCCGTTTGCCGTTCGCGGCGGCCCGCGCGTAGATGTATTTAGCGGTAGGAGATGATCCGACAAAACTAATGGCCCGCACATCCGGATGGTCCAATAGTCCGTCCACCACCGCCTTTCCGCCATGCAAAAGATTGGCTACGCCAGCGGGCAGCTGTAATCCCTCAATCAACTCGAAGATGCGCTGCGCGGTCAACGGAACTTTTTCCGAGGGCTTCAAAACAAAGGTGTTGCCGCAGGCAATCGCGTACGGCAAGAACCAGAAGGGAATCATGGCAGGGAAATTGAATGGGGTGATCGCCGCTACGACGCCGATAGGCTGCCGGATCATGATTTCGTCAATACCGGAGGCGACGTCCTCCAGGTTGTAGCCCTGCATCAACGTTGGTATGCCACAGGCGACTTCGACGTTTTCAATCGCTCGTCGAAGTTCGGCGCGTGATTCCCCAAGCGTCTTCCCATTTTCGACGGTGCAAATTCGCGCAAGGTCCTCGAGATGTTCTTCCATGAGGTTCTTGAGTTTGAACAGATACTGGATGCGATCCTCGGCGGGTGTTTGACGCCAACCAGGGAACGCGGCCGCCGACGCGCGGACGACAGCGTCCACGTCCTCCCGACAACCAAGTGGGACGCGACTCAGTACATCGCCGGTGGCCGGATTAACCACGGCGGCGAAATCACCTCCCAGCGACCGGCGCCACCCGGCCGCGTAGTGACAGACTGCTTCCGTTGCCTCCATCTGGAAATCCTTTCAATTGGGGCGAATTTCTGACGAACGATTCAGATTAATCAGCGGCCCTCGCGCAGGACAATTCGGCAAAAGATTCAGTCAAGGCCTCAACGACGGCATCGATTTGCCGCCTGCTGATTACCAAAGGAGGTTGGATTCGAACGACATTCCCGTCGACACCTCCCACACCGATCAGGACCCCTTTCCTTCGGCACGACTCGCGAATCAATTCCGCTTGCGCGGCTGCGGGTTGCTGGTCCTCGCCATCGGCCAATTCCAATCCGATCATCAGCCCCAGGCCACGAACGTCGCCGATCAGCGGAAATTGTTTCTGAAGCCCCCTCAACTTTCCAGTAATGTATTCGCCGTCTTGCCACGACTTGGCGCAAAGATTCTTCTGCTCGATCGCGCCGATGCTCGCAAGCGCGGCCGCGCAGGAGACGGGGTTGCCTCCGAAAGTGGAGAGGTGATCGCCCGGCCGGAAAGCGGCTGCGATTTCATCGCGCGCGGTGAAGGCCGCAAGCGGGAAACCTCCGGCTATACCTTTGCCCGTCACGAGAATGTCGGGTTCGACGCCATAGTGTTCGACGGCAAACATCTTACCCGTTCGGCCAAAGCCAGTTTGGACTTCGTCGGCGATGAAAAGAATCCCGTAGCGATCGAGCACTTTCTTGATCTCGATGAAGTACTGCGCCGGCGGAACGATAATTCCGCCCTCGCCGAGAACAGGCTCTGCGATGAACGCCGCGACATCACCAGAGGTGGAGAAGCGTACGATGTTTTCGAACGACCGAGCCCAATCTTCGGGATGGCGCGGCGCTCGGTAGATATCGGGCGCCGGCGCAAACGCTACCCCTGACGCGGATGGGCCAGCTCCCCTTTTCCGGCGCGCATTTCCGGTAACACTCAATGCGCCCCACGTCCGGCCATGGAAACCACACTGCAACGCGATCATCTCGTGTTTGCCGGTATATAACTTCGCGAGTTTCATGGCCCCTTCGACGGCTTCTGCGCCGCTGTTCGCGAAGAAGCTCTTCTTCAGACGGCCTGGAGTGATCTGCGCCATCTTCTCGGCGAGAGCTCCTGTGGGCTGGCTGTAGTACAGATACGAACAACAATGAATGAGATTGTCGATTTGCTCGCGCGCGGCAGCCATAACCGCCGGATTGTTATGTCCGGCGTTAACGACCGATATTCCCGCGAAACAGTCGATATATTCGCGGCCGTAGACATCCGTTACGACCGCTCCCAGGGCCTTCTGGATCACAACCGGCTGGACGGATTTGACGAAGCCAGTCATCAAGAATTCTCGGTATTGTTCAATGGCACGATGCACGAGAAACTCCCCTCCCTGTGAATGGCCATGCTTCCATCTGCAACCTCGCGCAATGTTACCAGAAAAGTGCAATATTGCAACAATCTGCTATATCGCGTCAACTCTTTGGGAATCTTTTCTTGACACCGCGCGGTAGCGATGGCCTAAATAGACTCATGCATCATGGGAGCAAAAGAACGGAATTGGTAGGCGAAGCAAAAGCAGGAAAGAGCGCGTCTTCGGCATACGGCTTGCTGGCCGCTTTCGCGCCGACGGTCCATCGTGCCAGCTGAAACGGTGGCCAAAACGCAGAATCGCGGATTGCGTCGCGATTGCCTGTCTTTCTCCGAGGTCTTAGCACAGTCGGTTGCCAACGTCGCGCCGGTGGCGACGCCGGCCCTCATCGTCCCACTGGTTTTCGCCAGCGGGCAAAATGGAACCTGGCTGGCCTATTTGCTGGCCACACTGGCCATGCTGCTGATGACCTACCACATCAACCAGTTCGCTCGCCGATCCGCCTCACCCGGAGCGCTCTACGCCTTCACCCTGGAAGGATTGGGAGCGATGTGGGGCGTGATCTCCGGCTGGTCGCTTGTGCTGGCCTATCTGTTCACTGGCGCGTCCGTGCTCGCAGGAGCGGCGAACTATGTTGTTTTATTGGCGGGTTTAGCGGTCGGCCGAAACTATGATTTCATCGTCGCGCTGCTGGCCATCTTGGCGATGGGAGGGACGTCATGGTGGATTGCTCATCGCGACATTCAGTTGTCCACGCGAATGATGCTGACGTCGGAGTTTATCTCCGTCAGCTTGATCCTCGTGTTGGCGATCGTTTTTCTCCTAAAAACTGGCAGGATTGTGGATCGCGGACAGATGGGTTTGTTGCACTCTAGCGCCAGCGGGATTCGCTTGGGCATGGTCCTCGCCATCTTCAGCTTCGTGGGTTTTGAAAGCGCCACCGCGCTCGGACACGAAGCCAAGAATCCACTGCGGACCATACCGCGCTCGGTTTTGTTAAGTGTCCTGATCACTGGACTCTTTTTTGTGTTTACAGCTTACGTGCTGGTTCTAGCCTTCCACGGACAGAAGACCACTCTGGCCCAGTCCGAGGCTCCCTTGAGCGTCCTTGGCGATCTGGCCGGTATGCCGTTCTTTGGCGTAGCCATTGCCGTGGGCGCGGCTGTGAGCGAGACAGCTTGTGCCTTGGCTAGCATAAACGCGGCGTCCCGCGTGATCTACACAATGGGCAGCCACGGCTTGCTCCATTCCTCCGCGGGGCGGACCCATGAGACGCACGCGACACCCCACATCGCTATCGCCATCACCTCCGGTCTTGCTACGTTGGTACCGACAGTCCTGCTCGTTCGCCACATGGCGCTGCTTGACATTTTTGGTTACCTGGGCTCGTTGGCCACTTTCGGGTTTCTATTTGCATACGGACTCATCGCCATTGCCAGCCCGGTATACTTGTGGCGCAGACGTGAATCGTGGATCGTGGCGGCGGCGGTCTCGGTCGCCGCCCTCGCGCTGCTGTCTTTGCCGCTGATAGCCAGTTTCTATCCTGTTCCGCCCGCTCCCGGAAAATATCTTCCCTACATTTTCGCCGCGTTGCTCGCAGTGGGTATTGGGCGGTTCGCCTATCTGCGTGTCCGATGTCCAGACGTGATCCGCGAATTGGAGAAAAGCCTCCTCGCTCGGGCTGATTCCGTGCGTGAGTGGTAATGCTAGACCCTTGTTCGGCGCCGGGGCTGCTGATAAAATCTCTTGCGGTGTGGCTCCTATTGCTCCTTGCGTTATTTCGTGCATGACTAAATCTCGAAGACTGCATTCGCGAAATCGTCGCCCAACATCCCAGAACGCAAAGGCTGGTCCGTTCCGTTATCTCACAGTCGGACGAACCGCTAGAATTTTAGGAATTAGCCCGTCCACCCTGCGAAAGTGGGAAAACGTCGGGTTGGTCACGCCAGCGCGGAGCGCCGGCCGCTTCCGCCTGTATACGCCCGAAACGCTGCAGCTCTTGAAACGGATCAAATATCTTCACGATGTGAAGAGGCTGAACGTTCCAGGGATCAAGCAGGCTCTTGCGGACAGTCTGCCAAAGAAAAAAAGAACGACGGACTTGCCCGCACAGGGCCGACCAACTCCAGACCTAGGCGCGAAACTCCGGCGATTGCGAACCAAATGCGGCCTGAGCGTGACGGAGGCCGCTCACCGCGCCGGAATCTCAGTGGGATTTTTGAGTGCGGTTGAGCTCGCGAGCGCGAATGCCTCCGTGGCTACGCTTCAACGGCTAGCCGCGGCCTACGGCACCACCGTGCTCGAGTTATACGATTTGAAGGCACAGCTCAGCCGCGTGGTTCGAGCCGACAAACGCCAGGCGCTCGAAACCAAATCCGGGGTGCGAATGGAATTGCTGTCCACCGGCACCAAGATGCTTGAGTCGATGCTGATGCGCGTCATGCCAGGCGCGGGCAGCGATGGCGCGTACACGCACCAAGGCGAGGACTTTATCTACATAATGCATGGATCCCTGGAGATTTGGCTCGACGAGGTGGAGTGTCAGTCGCTCCGACAAGGAGACAGCTTCTGGTTTGAGAGCGACCGGGGGCATCGGTGGTTCAATCCCGGCAAAGACGAGACGGTCATGATTTGGGTTAACACTCCACCTACTTTTTAGCGTTCATAACAGCCAATCGACGGAAAATAGCCTCCCAGAAAACCACCCCCGCTGAATTCCCCACCTACGGACAACGGACGGACAACATCGAACACTCGATGGACGCTCGTGCTGAATTAAGACGGAGAACCATGCCCCCGGACATTTCAGGTTTCATCGCCGGGCACCGCAAAGGTTTTCAGCCCGATCGCATCGTGGTCGACGAGGCATTGGAAAAGTTGAGCCGGGCAATAAACACGAAGAGACAAACGAAGGACCGGCTACACGCACGCTGGTCGTTGCTTCGGCATCCACCACACCCGCGGTGTGGACCGGAAAACGCATGTCGAAACTAATCAAATAGATACGTCGCACATGTGGCTACCGCATCCGCACGCTTCGCGCGGCGCCCAAAATACACACTATGAGATTGCAGCGAGGGAAGCGCGGGCGGCAGAAAGGGTGGCATCGATTTCGGCATCGGTGTGGGCTGCGGAGAGGAAGAGCGCCTCGAATTGCGATGGCGGCAGGAGGATCCCGCGGTCGAGCATCTCGCGGAAGAATGCCGCGAAGCGCGCGCAATCCGAGTTTGTCGCCCCGCCGTAGTCGCGCACGGGTTTTTCCGAAAAGAATATCGTCAGCAGCGAGCCGGCGACGTTGATATGGCCCGGAATGCGCGCGACGGCGAGGGCGGAACGGAAACCGTCGGCGAGGCGCTGAGCCTTTTCATGAAGCGCGTCGTAAAATCCGGGAGCCTCGAGCCGCGGGAGCGTGGCTAAGCCGGCGCGCATCGCGAGCGGATTGCCCGAAAGCGTTCCGGCTTGGTAAACGGGACCCTCGGGCGCCACCATCTTCATGATCTCGAAACGTCCGCCGTAAGCCGCAACGGGCAACCCGCCGCCGATGATTTTTCCGATAGTGGTCAAGTCGGGAGTCACGTTGTAGAGCTGTTGGCCGCCGCCGAGCGCGAGGCGAAAACCAGTAATCACCTCGTCGAAGATGAGCAGGGCGCCATCGCGCTGAGTGAGCTCGCGCAGGCCTGCAAGAAACCGATCGACGGGCGGCACCACACCCATGTTCGCCGCGACAGGTTCGACGATCACCGCGGCGACTCTTTTGGGATACGCGCGAAAAATCTCCCGGGCCGCGCCAATATCGTTATACGGAGCGCTCAGCGTGAGATGCGCGACTGCTTCGGGAACGCCCTCTGACGACGATGTTCCAAACGTGGCAAGGCCGGAACCGGCTTCCACAAGGAAACCATCCGAGTGACCGTGGTAGCCGCCCTGGAATTTGAGGATCAAGTCACGCTTGGTGAAGCCGCGCGCGAGACGAATCGCCGACATGGTCGCCTCGGTGCCGGAACTGACGAAGCGGATTCGCTCGATGGAGGGCAGTGCGTGGGCGATGCGCTCGCCTAACTCGATTTCGACTGGTGAGGTCATGCCGTAGCTAGTGCCACGACCCGCTTGTCCGGCAACGGCGGCCACGACCTCCGGATGCGCGTGGCCGAGTATCAACGCGCCCCAAGAGCAGACGTAATCGATGTATTCACGGCCATCGACGTCCCACAGCCGCGAGCCCAGGGCGCGGTCCACGAAAAAGGGAGCCGCACCGACGGCCCGGAATGTCCGGACGGGGCTATCTACGCCACCGACGAGAATTTCAGCGGCGCGGGCTGCAAGCGCGGCAGAATGCCGCCGCAGATCTCCCTCGAACGCATCGTGAGCAGTTCGGGTTGTGCCAGTCGACATTAAATTTTGCCCCCATGCCTGCGTAAGGTCAGAGGCACGAGCGCCCCCCAAAAGAATTCTTCGCATCAGCGTTGCGATTCTACGCGTACCCAGCCATTCCGCCAGCGTGAGGCGCGCCTGTGCTTCGCCAAGTCTTGCGACGGGCTCGTTCCCAGCGCCCTTTCGCGCGTCCACAAAAGGCTCCTCAGCACCGGACATAGCCACGTGGGTAGCCGGAATCGGGGTTGCCATTCCAGCCAGAATCTTCGGCATCGGCGCGCTGTTTGCGTTCGCGATGCTGATCCTGCGCAAACGGCCCCGAATCTCCACGCGATTCGCGCGTTCCGGGCGCCTATGGGGGGCGGCCATCGCATCGGTCGTTTGCCGTCTCGTGGTGATGGCCAGACCGACAGCGAAAAACTGGCTGCGGTTGTTCCGATGCCTGGTCAGGGGCCCCTTTTTGAGTATCAGTTCTACGGTTGCCACCACAGAACGCCACGCGCGAAAGGCGCAATCGCAGCCCCGCAGCGAAACGTCCCCTGATGCTCTGACGCTCTTGCGCGGGCCGGCGTAACTCGCTCTGGCCCTCATTACCGCTCTCTGCGCGTTTGCGCTCGCCTAAGTGTCTGGCGTCTGCTTCATCCCCGGAATCGATGGTGTTCCTTCATCGCGCATCCCATTGGGCGGCTTACTGCTTCTGTTTGTCCTGCCGGCAGAAATCGAAGGTTTGATTCGCGATCAGTTAATCCAGTCGAGCACTTTGTAGAAGCCTCCGGCGAGCGGAAGCAGCCAAGGCCGTCCGCCGCGGAGTCCCACCGGCGCGTTGGGGAAAGGGATCTTGTCAAACGGTTGTTGGCCGTCTTTGCCGGCAATGTTTCTGGCAATCTGAGTCCCTAAATAAGTAGCCATCGCGACTCCGTGGCCGGCAAAGCCGATGGCGTAATAAACGCCCGCGACCTTGCCGGCGTGGGGCATGGTATCAAAGCAAAAGTCGAGCGTACCGCCCCAGATGTATTCCACGGATACCTGGCGCAATTGCGGAAAAATTTCTACCATATCGCGTCGCAGAATTGTCGCGCTTCGCCGTACCCTCGAAGGGGTTTCGGGAAGGAATGCTGCGCGACCGCCGAACAACATGCGGTTGTCCGAGGTTAGCCGGAAGTAGTGAAGGTAATGGCGGGAGTCATAGATCATGCGATTGCGCGGGCTGAGTTGCTTGGATAAGGCTTCCGAAAGCGGCTCGGTGGCAATGATAAAGGAGCCAATAGGAATGACTTTTTTGCGCATGGCAGGCACCAGCGAATAGCCGTAAGCGCCGGTGGCAACGAACACCTCGCGGGCAAAGACTTTTCCTTGAGGCGTAAACAGCGCAAAGCCGGCTTCGCCGTGCAAAGAGGCACGTTCCAAAAGCTCCACCGGGCAGCGCTCGTGGATTGTGGCGCCCGCATTCCGCACCGCCGTGGCAAGTCCCGCGACGTAGCGCGCCGGCTGCAGTCCGGCGCTTGCCTCGTCAACCATACCTCCATGATAGATCTCGGAGCCGACCTCTTGGGCCAGCTCGTGCGGCGGCACGATGCGCACGGTGTGTTGAAAGTGTCGAGCGATGAATTCCACCGAATGCGCATAGCTTGCGAAGTGCGACTTCTTGGAAGCAACTTCCACATGGCCATAACGATGAAAATCGCAGTCGATTCGCTCTTCCCGGACGATATCTTCAACGCGATCGATCGCGGCCAGCGAGGTTGAATACATGCACTTAGCAAGCTCGATGCCGTATCTTGCTACCAGGTACTCGGCGCTCAACTTTAATCCCGTCAACACCATGCCGCCGTTGCGACAGCTCGCGCCCCAGCCGACTGTCTCGCTCTCCAGCACAACGGTCCGAACGCCACACTTCGCCAACTCAAGCGCGGCAGCTAGGCCGGCGAATCCCGCCCCGATTACTGCTACATCTACGGTTTGGCAAGGTGGACCCTCGGTTCCGCGAGGAATATCGGCCTGGGTAAGCCAATAGTTCCCATGCCGCAAACTCGCGAGCCAGTCTGGCATGCGCTCAACGAGGGTGGCTGAAGTCACTTGAGACGACCAGTAGCTCAACTCCGCGTTCTCCCTTCGCCATCGCCCCTGCAGAATTCTCTTATGCCGACGTCTGGTGGGCTCCGATGGCTAAAGTCTCCTGGACAGCGCGATACGCCTGGTCGATCGCTATGTTGGTATAAGCATGGCCATCGGAATCGGAATTGGCGATCGTTATACGGCCAAACGGCCGGCGCCCGATCACGCAGGGGCGCTCGGACTCAGGCCGGCCAAGGGGCTCGAAGAGCGCGTTGTATTCGTAGGCATAGCCGTGCGGCCAGCGGTTGACGGTGATCGCGAGGATGTCGCGCGCAGCGTCAAATCCGCCTCCAGCAAGGGCTCGTCCGAGCAGATCGCGGACGTTCCGTTCAAAGGTGGAAAACGGGGTTCCGTAAAGGTCCCAATACCCGGCTCTGTATTGGTCCTTACACGGTAGTCCCGGTTTGCATGGTGTTCGCAGGAGGTGAAGGATGCAGGAATCTTCCGGTGAACTGGCGAAATGATAATCGCCGATCGACACTGGAAAATCCAAATCGATGTTGCTGAAGTAGCCGCCCGGGCAATAAATCGAGTTGATGCCCAGTTTTTGAAAGGCGGTCCAGTTCCTGATCTGAACGTTGGTGTAAACGAGCGGCTCCTTCACGGCATAGGCGAGGGCCTCTTTTTGCCAGGCCGGCATTTCCGGACAAAGATAAGGAACGACGCAGTTAAAACATCCCATTACGCAGAAGTTGCCGCGCACGCGGTAGAGCTTTCCCTGGCGGAAGTAGGCTACCTCGACCTCGTTGGCCCCTGCCGGATCACCCGGCTTTCCCCCCATATTGCGCGCTCGCACACCCGTACTGTTTAGCCGGACGCGCACGCGGTTTGCAGGGCGGTCCAAGCTCGTGTAGTCCATCTTGGCCGTAACGATGTCTTCCATCGTGTGCCCGGGTGCCGACCCCGGTACCAGAGATCGGACGAGCAGACGCGCGATCGACGCGTTGCCGTCGGGGAAATGAAAAATGTAGGGCTCCTCCTCGCCACCATGCCGTTCCGGCAAAGGAATGCCCTTGAAGCCGGGGTACCCCATGTAGTGGCAGCTGAGGGCAGATACCGCATCGATGCCCACGCAAAACAGGTCGTGAGGCGCCTGTTGGAAGAGCTTGACTACGTCGGGATGAACCTTCGCGTGCTGGAGAAGAAAATCCTTGTAGCTGGTCTTGGCGAGCGTCGCATGTAACTGTTCGGCACTCAACCCAGGCAGATAGTTGATGCTCTCGCTCCGCAGCCGGACCAAGTCGCGCCGGGCGCCCGGCGCGATGGGCATCTGTTCCACAAGGCCAACTGGAACCGGCTCCGAGTCCGCTTCTATCTCGACCGAAGCCCCGGGGAGAAGAAGGTCCTCGCCAAATGTTTCGCGGTCGAAGAAAACTGCCGGACGGAGTCCATGCGAGGCGTAAAGAGTGCGATCATAGTCGTGATAAAAGCGGCTGACTTCTATCCCGAGATCCCGCAGTAGACCAATGGCCTGGGGGCTATAGCTGGCTGGGGATTCGATCGATTGCGTGCCGGCGTAGCCCAGCAGCAGCCTGCCGCCGGGCGTGCGGAACTCGTTGCGTTTAGCATCGCCTCCGAAATCGTCCTGATTGTCCAAAATCAAGATACGTGAGCTAGGTCCGGCGGATTGGCGGAAAAAATATGCGGCGGCAAGGCCGCTGATTCCGGCCCCGACGACGATCAGGTCGTAACTTTCGCGGGTGTCAATAATGCTGCCAGCATTGTTCCAAAAGTCGTGGTCGCGAAGCAAATGCATGGCCTCGAACGACCCAGGGTTTTCGCCGCGGATCATGTTCTCCAACCCAGGCGGGTAGTAGTGCGGGTCTTCTTCAGTAATTCCTTTCGAAAAAAAATATTCCTGCGCACTGGCATCGGCACCTTTTTCCGAATGCAGCGCCGCGGCCATGGCGTCGTGATCGGAAACGTGCGCGGCCGCACCCGCACCGAGCAAGCTGGCACCAACTGTCACGGCCACGCCGTTCAGAAAATCGCGCCGGCTGATGGGACAGCCCATACCAAGATCCCGGTCGTCCTTCTTTGCGCTCATGGCTATTTCCCCATTCTGGTTGAACTGATTGAAAACCTGCAGAAAAGTCCGCTGTTATCTCGGGCAACAAAGGCGCGGCTCTCGGTCTTCGACTCCTACCCGACAACAGACGCCGCCGCCGTTAGCCGGGCCGTTTGGCTTTCACTTCCCAGCAGCTCATTGACCGCCCGAAACGCCTGATTGATGGCTTGATCGGTGTAAGCCGCGGCCGCGGCGTCGGAATTGGCAATGGCGATGCGGCCAAAGCGCTTCCGGCCGATTTGGCAAGGTACCTGACCGCCGGGCCAACCCGGGTCCCAGAGCGGGGTGTATTCGTAGGCGTAGCCATGCGACCAACGATTGACCGTGATCCCGGCAATATCCCGCGCCGGATCAAAGCCACCAGCGCCCAATACTCGCACCAGTTGGTGGCGGATATTCCGCTCGAACGTTTCAAACGGTGTCCGGAACAGTTCGTATCGGCCCATTTCCTGCTGATCGCGCGCAGACAAGCCGGGATGACAAGGCGTCCGGAGCATACGCACGAGTATCGGTTCGTCGGGAGACTTGGGACTGGTGAAGTCGCCGATGTCGACGACAGAATTCAATTCCACGCTATTGTGATACATGCCTGGGCAGGATGCCCCCTGGATACCGAGCTTCGCGAAGGCGCGCCAGTTCCGGAGTGCCACCGTTGTGTAGATCAGCGGCACTTTGATAGCGTAAAGCAAAGCCTGTTTTTGCTTGGTAGGAAGCTGCGGACAGAGGAAGGGGATCATGGTGTTGTAACAAGCCATGACGACCATTTTCCCGCGGACCGAATACACCTTCCCTTGACCGTCATTCTGCGAATAGGCGACCTGGACTTCCTTTGCCGATTCGGGATCGCCTAAATTCCGCGCACGCACCGCCGGGCAATTCAGTCGAATGCGGACTTGGTTGTCGGGGCGATCCAGACGGCCGTAATCGAATTTAGCCGTGACGATATCTTCGGCCGTACGGCCGGGCGCCGAGCCGGGAATCAGCGATCGAACCAGCAAACGGGCGATGGAAGCGTTGCCGTCGGGATAGTGAAAGAAGTACGGCTTTTTGTTTTGCGCAACGCCACCTGCTGCCGTGAAACTTAGAAGGAAGCCGTCCTCCGGGACCCGCTTCAGTCCGAGACCGTTGAATCCCGGCCAGTCTTGCGCCCAGAGGTCGAGGGCTGACACGGCGTCGATTCCAATGCCGTATAGGCCCCACGTCCGCGTTTGATAATACGGAATCACATCAGGGTTGACCTTCGCCACTTTCAGCAGAAAATCCTTGTAGCTCATGTGGGCCAGTTTCTGTTTCTTTTCCAGTTCCGAGAGGCCCGGCATGTAATCCGTATCGCCCGTCTGAATCCGAACGATGTCGCGCTGCACTTCGGGCGAGAGCGGCGTCTTTCGGAGGAATGCCTCCCATTCCTGCGGATCGGCGGGCTGCTCACGATAAAATCCTCCTGGTTCGCCAACCACCAATTGATCGACGCCAAAAGTGTCCTTGTCGAAAAAGACGCTGGCCTTTAATCCCAGAGAACGATAAAAGCCGGGTTTCGCGCATGTGGCCTGCAGCGCCGGTGGATCGACGCCTAATTCGCTCAACAGTCCCGCCGCTTCCAGACTGTAGTTGAATGGCGATTCGATTCCCATCGTGCCGCCATTCATCAGGAGCATCCGATCACCTATGTGGAATTCATTACGCTTGGCGTGCCCACCGAAATCATCGTGATTATCGAGGATCAAAATGCGTGCGGAGGGACCGGCGTACGAACGGAAAAAATAGGCGGCCGCCAGACCGCTGATGCCTCCTCCGACCACGACCAAATCGTAGCTTTCGCCCGTTTCCTCTGGCTTCCCCGCGCCGCTCCAAAAATCATCGTCTCGTACAGAATGAGGCACTTCGAACGAGCCCGGGTGATTCCCACGCATCTGCGACAACATCGGCGGGTAATAGCCACGGTCGGCGGGCGTGATGCCTCGAGCCAACAGTGGCTCCTGCGCCGAGACGTCCGCGCCCTTACCGCCCGGGGGCACGGAAGGCACGGTGAGCACTTTTTGATTTGGGGGCACGGAGGCCAGTGCATCTTTGTCAGCCACCATTCCCGCTGCGACCGCCATGCCCACACCGTTCAAGAAGTCGCGGCGTGTGATCGGGCAATTCATGCCTAACGCCCGGTCTTCGCTCTTTTTCTCAGAGCGAGTGAATGGGCACTTCATGCGTGGGTGATCATTCTTCTGATTTTCCTGGCTCATCGCGATTGCCTCATTTTCTGCGAGCGCATCACAAACAAATGCACAACACAAATTCGCGTACTGCAGCCGTCACCGATCTCATCATCCGGACGTTGCCTCCAGTCAGTAGATGGCTATCCGAACGCGCAAGGCCGAGACGCTCACTGAACTGGCTCGGCCTGCTCGGTCGGAAATAAATTTCGGCCGAACCTAAAAGTCGAGCCGCAAAGCCAATTGCAAGACTCTCTGAGGTAAGGTTGACGAAATCACCCCAAACGTCGAAGAAGTAACCCTCGTAGAGCTGGCGGGTGGATTCTCGAATTCCGCCTGATTGAAGAGGTTGAAAGCGTCAGCGCGAAAGGTCAGATTCACGCTCTCGGTCAGAGGAATTTCCTTCGCCAGCGTCAAATCCAAATTGCTCCACCCCGGACCGATGATGCTGTTTCGCCGATAGGTGCCGTAGAACCCGAGCGGGCAGGTGTCATACGAGCTGCTGACAATGCATGGGTCTACGCCGAAATCGGCCGGGTTGAAATAGAAGTTCCCCGTAATGGTGTTTCCTTCGGCATCAGTTATGGTTTGCACGCGGCTCGGGTTGAATATTTGGATGCTCGAAGTGAGGCGGTCGGGCCGCTCGGCATTTCGGTCGCCATAGCCCGAGGGTCCCGGATTACTCTGCGGATCTCCGCCTGGGTAAACCGACATGTCGATCGGGGAACCGGACTGCACGCTAAGGATCGGGTACAAGGTCCAGCCGCCGAGTAGCCTTTTCGGGCCATTTGTCCACCATCGGTCGAAAGGCAACGTCCAGCCACCGCTCAACACGAAACGGTACGGCAAATCGATATCGGAGTTGCCATACTCAGCATTGGGGTCGGCTGCGGGAAAGTGGATGTCCGATGTCGCATTCCTAGAGTCCCACTCCGACCCGTTGTCGAGACCGTGTGACCAGGTAAAGGAAGCGGTGAAGAACGCGCTGCCAAAATGTCGAACGTTTCCCGTCTGCTTGGTCAGGCTGGCCACCAGGGCGTTGTAATTCCCATTGACCAAGTTGTCGAAGGTCGTCATGGGCGAGAAGCATGGGCCTCCGCAGTCAGAAATGCCGGCTGCGCCGAGTTCTAGGTTGGCCATGCGCTCACCGGAAAGCGCGGTGCATTGCCCCGAAGAATTGGTTGCAGAACACGTGATGGTACTGGGGACGATGGGATTCTCGTCCGCCCACGTGATTCCATGCTTCGATAGGTTTCCGACGTAGCCGATTTCCGCCATCAAGCCTGGTGCCAACTGCCGCTGGAGCGTCAGGTTGTACTGATAGATGTAGGGCGTGCGCAGGTGCGGATCGACGAAGTCCACGCTTGGGTTAAAGGGGTCGTAGCCCTCTGCGACAAAATCGAGATTCCGCGGGGGCGGTTTCGACGGAAACGGATCGGCGACCGCCGTGGAATAGACGGCGCTCGCGCCGTAGGGATCTGCCATAATCCCCGGCGCGCCGGTAAACCCGTAGTTCACGCCGGTGTTGACGTTGGTGTTGGGCGCGTAATATTCAATAAACGAACTTCCCCAGAACGGCGGCACGTCGTCATCCCAGTCGGCCATCCACCCATTCAACGAGTCATAAAATACGCCGGCGCCACCTCGCAGGCTCGTCTTGCCATCGCCCGTGACATCCCATGCGAAGCCGAATCGCGGCGCCCAATCGAGATGATCGGGGAAATACCAGCCCTTAGGCGCGCCGGGGTCACCGGGAACTACCAGGCCGGGAGGCGCGTTAGTAAACCTTTGGGAGATGAGCCCGGGGATGTAGTCGAAACTTTGGCCCGCGGGATCGGTTTCCGGACTATAATATTCGTAGCGAAGTCCCATCGTCAGAGTCAGGTTGGGACTGACCTGCCAAGAGTCTTCCCCGAAAGCGGTGTACTCGTGTTGGTATTCGCCGTTGATGCCCGCTGCGGATTCGTAAAAGTAGTCGGGTAGACCCATCAGGAAATCAGCGAGGTCGTTGCCCGACCCGATGCCGGTTCCCCCCCCGTCAAATTCGAAGGCGCCGTTTGTCTGATAGATATAGTGGGAGCGTTCGCGGACATCGGTGAACGAAGCCCCGAAACTCCACGTATTCCTGCCGTGAATCCATGTAAACATATCCGAGAAAGCGAACGTGGTGTCTGCCTTCGTGTCCGGTATGTTGGGATTAAACCCGATCTGCATTCCAGCGCTATCCCAAGAAATGTCCTGCGGCCCGAAATAGTCGTCAGAGTTGATGTTGACGCCAAGCGCAGAGCCGACCGGAGGGGAGCTCGTTGGAACGCCATCGTAGTAAAGGCGTTCCACGGTCGCGCGCGCCACGTTCAGCTCGGTCGGAGAAATCGTTCGGGTCCACGCAAAGTTGAGGAAGTCGTCGCTTGTGTCAGTCGCGGAGCCATAACCCGGCACGTCGGACGTTTCGCTGTTATAGCTGTCGCCCGTGACACCGAGCGGATCAGTTGTGGTCGCGCTCTGCTTGCCCAACACGAGCGAAAACCGGTCTTTGTCCGATGCGTAATAATCAATGTGGCCTATATACTGGTCGAAATTATCTTCGAAGGCTCCCGTCGGCACGAGCGTGCCCGAGGGCGTGCTCGGGATGAGTCCGGCTTTGATATAGGCTTGGGCTACGGGATCGATGCTGCTTGGAGCGATAATTCCCTGCGACGCCTGTCCGGAATTCGGTTGGAAGTAGGGATTGACCGCGAGGAAAGATTTCACGTTCGGATCGGGTGCCCCGTTGTCAGCTTGCGAGAAATTCCCCGTCAATTCTGCCGGAGTGTAAACATCGACCAGCTGTCCAGTCTGCGTCTGGTTCTGCCGCTGCCCCTCGTAACCAAAGAAGAAGAACAGTTTATTCTTCAGCACTGGCCCGCCGAGGGTGCCGCCAAACTGATTGCGCTTCAGATTGGGGCGGGAAATGGCCGGCAGGCCGAGAGCTGGCTGTTCGTTGTCGAAAAAGGTGTTGGCGTCGAAATCCGTGTTGCGCAGGTAGTCGAAAGCGCTGCCGTGCCAGCGATTGGTGCCCGATTTGGTTTGCTCTGAGATGACGCCGCCGGCACTGTGGCCGTATTCAGCCGTGTAGTTGTTTTCCAGCACTCTGAACTCGGCGATGGTGTCTGGATTGGGATCGAAGACCGCCAGGCCGGAAGTGACTGAGTTGTTTATGCCGCCATTCAACAGATAAAGCACCGAATCCGGACGACCCCCGGCGATACTGAATTGGCCGGATGTGGCGGTCCCGCCTACCCCTGGGGTCGGAACCACGCCCGGCTGAGTAATGGCCAAACTCAGCGTGTCACGTCCGTTTAAGGGAAGGTTCTGAATTGGTGCGCCGGTAACGAGGCCGCCTACCGTCGGAACTTGAGTTTCGACCTGGCTTGCATTCGCGTTTACCTCAACGGACTGGCTGACAGCGCCCACGTGCATTTGCACATTGATCAACAATGACTGATTGATATTCAGCGGTTCGGCGTTGGTGACCGTCTTCGTGAATCCAGGATAGCTCACCGTCACCGTGTATTGGCCGATTGGCAGATCGGCGACATGATAAGCGCCGCGGCTGTCGGTCACTGAACTCCAGACCACACCCGTCCCCACATTGGTCACCGTAACTTGCGCCGCTGGAATGGCGGACCCTTGCGTGTCGGTGACGGTTCCCAAGATTCGACCGTTCGCCGTCTGCGCCTTAAGGGGCCGATGGGGAAGCAGCAGAATGAGCGCCAGCAACACAAGCGTCCGTTGCAACCAGTGGCGCGTGAATAGGCGGCAGCCTTCCAGGTCTGTATCACATCCAGAGTTAGTCATCGGTGCCTCCAGCCTGCGACATCAAAGGGTTCCAATGCATTTCTTCTCGATCCAAGCAGCCTTTTGAACGGTCGATCAGCTGACCTGCCCAGCGAGGCGTCACTGGCTTACTAGATTCAAGTAGGGATACGTCGGCACCATACAGCCCGCGTTCTTGGGCTGTCAACTTCAATAATCGATACGTCGGATTGATAAATTCGATGGTCCTCTTTCCCCTACCGGAGTGATTCGGTGGGGTCGGTTGGCGGAGCAAGACGTTCTGCACGTTACGGAAATGAATCCGGAAAACGGGGCAGTTTTGCCCGCGAGGCCATGCCCCGTTCACGATCAAATGGCAACGTCAACTCGATCCAGTGTCCAAGCAGTGTCCGAACGTCGCATCGTCGATGGAGGGCGCAGGAACGGACCGTTTTGTTGTGGTTGTCAACCAGCCGCTGGTTCCTGGCGACTACGGCCTCAGCGTTTCTGATGGAGAATTCTTAGTGCTTCGAAGGGTTAGCCTGTCTTTGGATGGACCATTTTAACGAAAACGCGATAAATTTGATCGCGATGCAGCCTCTCCCTAAGGGACGGCTCTGCGACAGTCGTTGATGAGACTGCCATGGAATGCCAGAGCAGCGGTATCGGCTTCTCGCTCGGCACTTTATTTGCGAATTACGGCGATCTCTAGAACCGCAATTTTATTGACAGTACCTTACCGTTTTGTAGTAACGTTCATGTATCGGCGAAGGTAATTGCAACAGCATGCTTTTCATCTGTATCGGCCCAGCTGCGCGCCAACAGTTGAGAACGGAGTATAACGGCTTATGACCGCGACATCCGGTCCTTGTATCCGGCTGCGCACTGCGATTCCCGGTCCTAATTCAAAGCGATTAATGGAGCGCTGCCACTCCTCCGTCCCGCGAGGCATTCATCACTTCACGCCTGTGTTTGTTTCACGGGCGGGCGGTGCCATCTTGGAGGACGTGGACGGGAATTTGCTACTCGATTTTGCCGGAGGCATCGGCTGCATGAACGTGGGGCATCGCGCGCCCGCGCTTGTCCAAGCGGTGCGCGATCAGCTGGAACGCCACCTGCACACTTGCTTTCACGTGACGCCGTATGAGGGATATGTTCGTTTGGCTGAGCGTTTGAATGCTTTAGCGCCCGGCGATTTTCCGAAAAAGACGTTGCTTCTAAACAGCGGAGCCGAAGCCGTGGAGAATGCGGTGAAGGTCGCGCGTGCTTACACGGGTCGTTCAGCGGTGATCTGCTTCGAGGACGCATTCCACGGGCGAACGCTGCTGGCCATGTCGTTGACCAGCAAGACCCATCCTTACAAACGAGGCTTCGAGCCGGGCGTGGGCGAGGTCTTTCGGGTCCCGTATGCTTATTGCTATCGTTGTACCTATTCCCTTCGTTATCCTCAATGTGGCGTTCATTGCGCCTATCACTTGGAGGATACGTTCCGGCGGACCGTGGCTGCTGAATCTGTGGCGGCGATCATCGTTGAGCCTGTCCTGGGCGAAGGAGGCTTCGTCAGCCCGCCAGCGGAATTTTTCGCGGCATTGCAGGACATTTGCCGGAAGCGCGGCATCGTGCTGATCGCGGATGAGGTGCAGACCGGATTCGGCCGCACTGGCTCCCTCTTCGCTTGCGAGAAACTGGGATTTGAGCCAGACCTGTTGGTTACCGCGAAGTCATTGGGAGGCGGTCTGCCGATTTCCGCCCTAACCGGGCGCGCCGAGATGATGGATGCCCCTGAACCAGGCGGCCTCGGCGGAACTTTCGGTGGCAATCCGCTTGCCTGTGCGGCCGCCCTAAGCGTGATCGAGATGTTCGTGCCCTCAGACGGAAAAAAAGTTGGCGGGCTGGATCTGAGTTCGCGCGCCGGTACGTTGGGGGAGCGGTTCGTCGCGCGCGCCCGGAGTTGGCAGCAGCGCTGGCCGGCCATTGGCGATATCCGAGGACTTGGGGCCATGCAGGCAATCGAGCTGGTGAAGGAACCGGTAACACGCGAACCGGCGACGGAGGAAACCGCGCGAATCGTCCGCGCGTGCTACGAGCGCGGGTTGGTGCTGCTGAGCGCAGGCAGCTACGGAAATGTTCTAAGGATTCTCTCGCCGCTGGTTATTACCGATGAGCAGTTCGAAGAGGGTCTTTCCGTGATCGAGTCGGCCATCGCCTCGGTCGGCTTCGTCGAATCATCCGTTTCAGCATAACTCCTTTGATTTAAATTGTATCCACGCCTATCCGGGCTCAAGTATTGGAGCCCGAGAATCTTTTCAAAGCCAACAGTTTGGTACATACTATGGCGCTCCTTGCGCGCCTATCTGTCGCCGCTTGACCTGTCCGAAAAATCATCAGGCAGCCTCCGAATTTGGCGCGTCGCGAGCGGCCGTTCGTTAAAATGTAGAGAGAGCGAGAATGCCATCGAACCAAAACCGAGTGATTAAAGGCAAGACTGGCGACAAGTCGTATCTCCGCATCGGTGACGTGGCGAGGCTGGTAGGAATTTCTCGTTCCGTATTGCGCGACTGGGAGAACCTAGGGCTTCTACGCCCCCCAAGAACCCGCAGTGGCTATCGCCTCTATACGACCGACGATGTCGAATTACTACGCCGCGCTCGCCAGATGCGGAAACAGCAGGGTCTTAACGCCGCGGCGATCATACAGATGCTTACGCACGAGAGGCACTCGGACGGCGCCCAGGGTCCATCGGATCGCGGGACTTCTCCGGGTCGGCGGCTGCGTAATTTGCGGATGCTCCGCGGGCTATCGTTGGTGACGGTCGCTCGCGCAACGGGTGTCTCGGTTGGGTTCCTGAGTGCTTTGGAGCGTTCCCGAACGACGGCGTCGGTGGCGACTTTGCGCAAGCTAGCTCGTTTCTACAATCTCAACGTGCTGGATTTTTTCAATACTTCCGCTTCGAATCCGCATTGGGTGCGCCCTAAGGAACGCAAGGTGCTGGAAGCGGGGCCCGGCGTGCGACTGGAACTCCTTGCCTGGGGGCACACGGTAATGGAGCCTCATCTTTTCCGAATTCGCGCGGGCGCGAGCAGCGGTGAGTCTTATAGACATGAAGGAGAGGAATTCCTTTATATATTGCGGGGCCAGTTTGAGATTTCCCTGGGCGGAGCGAAGCCATACCGGCTGCGTCCCGGCGATACGTTCTACTTCCAGAGCACGACGCCTCATCATTGGAGGAACCCCGGAAGGGAAGAGACTTGGGTCATCTGGATTAACACCCCGCCGACGTTTTAGACCGCAGTTGTGTTCGCGAGAAAAAATGCTCTCTTTCAGCGGCTTTGAAACGCTCCAGTGGGTTGTACGCCTCATGGCGCAGAGAAAATATCGCCCCGTCGGCCGCGAACTCTGTGCTCGGTTGGCTCCCTGATGGTCACATCGCCTTCGAAAAGCAGGGTCATTTCTTCCCATGGAAGCCTAGCGCCGGATACTCGTGGTGAGCACTTCCCATACGCGACCAGCGATCGCGTCATGGTCGCCGTCACCCGCGGCCTTCACTGCCCCCTTTGGTTTGAACTGGTGACGGAACCGCGACAACATCTTGATCAATGTGTTGAGTGAAACTGGGAAAGCTGCTCCCGCTGCGATGATCATACCGTTAAAGAATCACCAGGCGTGACGCGATGCACGGGAACCGCAAGCTCCGAAAAATGGCCCGGACATGGCCGTGGCCCCGAGCCGGTTCGATTGCTGACGCTGCCCTTCACTTTTCCGTAATTCGATATATTTCGCTTGAGGAAGAGTCATTCAGCGTGAGCAACCGTGCCTCTTCCGTATTTTCGCTCGCGAAACGAATACCATACTAGAAAGTAGAAATGATACGTCGCGCACCGCGCTGTTTCTCAAACATTGCGGGAATATCGTAAGATTTTGTGCTAGAGTGTCTCCGCAATTCCAAATTCGATTACGTCCTGATTCCCCGGGGACGGGACCGGTTAATGGGAGGGACAATGACGTACGCGGCTCTGGAGCAAGAACTGAAGACCTACGAACGGAGGACGCCGAGATCTGCCGAGTCGCACAAGCGTAACCTTAAACGGATTCCATTGGGCGCCGCGAGCAACTATCGAGCGTATGACCCGTACCCCATTTTTGTCAAAGAGGCGAGTGGTTCGCATTTCAGCGATCTCGACGGCAACGATTACATCGATCATAACCTCTCTTTCGGCGCGCTGATGGCCGGGCACTGCCATCCGGCCGTGATGAAGGCGGTGGAGGGCCGGCTTTCCAAGGGTACGATGTTCGGGATGCCGCATGACATGGAGTGGCAGTTGGCCGAGGAAATTTGCAAGCGTTTCCCCATCGAGATGGTGCGCTTTGGTTCCTCAGGTACCGAGGCCACAATGCACGCCTGCCGCCTGGCGAGAGCGTCCACGGGCCGGGACAAGATATTGAAGTTCGAAGGTGCCTACCATGGGCTGCACGATACGGCCCTCGTCAGTGTAAAGCCTCACAGCCCCGACTATGGCGATATTAGCGCTCCGGTTTCGGTCCAAGGATGCTTGGGAGTTCCGGAGGCGTCCGTAAGAGATGTGGTCATCGCTACCTTCAACAACCTAGAGTCGGTACAGCGCCGATTCGAAGGAAATCCAGGCGCCATTGCGGGGATCATCATCGAACCGATCATGATGAACCTCGGTATGTGTCTTCCACAGTCCGGCTTTTTGGAAGGCTTGCGGGATATCGCGACGAAAAATGGGGCTTTGCTGATCTTCGACGAGGTCAAAACCGGCGCGAAATTGGGCCCGGGCGGCGCTTCCGAATATTTCGGAGTGAAGCCAGACCTCGTCTGCCTGGCGAAATCCATCGGCGGAGGCTTTCCCCTCGCTGCCTTCGGAGCGACTACAGCCGTGATGGATCTCATTTCCCAACACAAGGTCTTCCATGGCGGCACCTACAACACCAACCCAGTGTCGATGGCGGCGGGGCTGGCGACCTTCCGGGAAGTGCTCACGCCCGAGAACTACGCCAACGTGAACAGGTTGAGTAAGAAACTCGCCGACGGATACAAACAGATCGTCACAAAAGTTGGTTTGCGCAGCTACGTGGCAAACGCCGGAGCCAACGGAGTGCTCATGTTGTATCCGCAAGAGGTTCGCAACTATCGTGATTGGGAAAAGATCGACAGCGATCTGTGGAAACACTATTGGTTCGGAATGGTCAATCGCGGAGTCATGGCGCAACCTTACTGGTGGGATGAGCAATGGACGGTCTCCGTACAGCACACCGATGCGGATATCGAGAAGCACCTCGCTGCGTTCGAGGATCTCGCGCCTGCGCTCGCCGAAGCGCAGCAGGAACGTTCAGCAGCCGTAGCGGCGCACTAAAGAGGGCGACTTGTCCAAAGGCTCCGAGGTAAAGGGTCGAGTCGAGCTGAAGCGCGTTCTTGGCCGCAGAGACTTGATCCTGTTGTTCGTAGTAGCGGTATTCAACTTAAATGTAGTGCCCAGCATCGCCGCCAGCGGCGGCGTCGCAATTTGGCTGTGGCTGGCGTCTCTCATCCTCTTTTTCTGGCCACAGGGAATCGCTGTAATTGAACTCGCCCATCGTTATCCCGGAGAGGGCGGTGTTTATTTGTGGTCGAAAGAGCTATTCGGCGATTTCCATGGCTTCTTTTCCGGTTGGTGCTACTGGACGAACAACATGCTTTACGTGCCAACGGTTATGCTCTACTTTGTCGGCGTGTCCGTGTTTGTGCTGGGGCCGAAATATGAGTCTTTGACGGACAACAAAGTCTTCGCAATATGCACCTCCCTTGTTTTGCTGGCACTGCTAGCCGTACTGAATATCGTTGGCTCTGCGGTAGGCAAGTGGTTGAACAACGTGGGTGCGATCGGCACATGCATTGCGGCCGCAGTCCTGGTCGTGTTAGCGGCCTTTGTTATGCTCAAACCAGGATCGGAAACGCTGCGGGCGGTGGACTTCCGCATCCCTCACGATCCGCGGCTGGTCATGAACTCCTTCGGGGTGATCTGCTTCGCGTTAGTCGGGCTAGAGCTGGCCTCGGTCATGGGCGATGAGATCGAAAGTCCGCGGAAAACGTTGCCGAGCGCGGTGGCCTGGGGCGGCATTATTTCGGGTTTCCTCTATGTTGCGACGACTCTTACCTTGTTGGCGGCCGTGGGCTCGCGGATCAATGTGCTTCAGGGCGTGATGCAGGCAATCGGTCATCTTTCGGCGCAAATCGGAATCGGGTGGATTATTCCCGTGTTTGCGTTCATGTTAAGCGTCTCGATCGCTGGCATTGGTTCCGCGTGGCTTGGAGGGTCGGCGCGGATTCCATTTGTGGCCGGTTTGGACTCGTATATGCCAAGTTGGCTGGGCCGCTTGCATCCAAAGTACGGCACGCCGTACGCAGCATTGCTGGTACACGCTTTGATCTCCATGGCTTTGTGCGTGATTTTTTTCGGCTTCTCAAGCGTAGAAGAAGCATTTGAAACCATGCTTTCTCTTGCCGTCGTGCTGCAGCTGATACCTTACGTTTATATTTTTGGCGCTTTACTCAAGCTGGCTGTTGGCCGTCCCGACGGAAGAGGTGTGTACAGCAGAGGCATTTTGATTGCGGCTGGCGTGAGCGGATTAATTACAACCCTGCTGGGCATTGTGTTGCAATACTTTCCGCCTGGATTGATCAAATCCCTGGGGGTTTACGAAGCAGAAATGATGCTAGGCACGGCTGTTTTCGTTGGTCTGGCAGCGTATTTCTTCTTCGTATATGGTCGCCGGAAGTCGGCAGAGGCGGCCTCAATCCAGGTATGACCGACCGTTGCTGTGATTCACTTATCTAGAACAGGTCTTATACCGTTGCAAGTTCCCGGCGGTTGGTCCCGGAGGACGCTATGCCAAAGACAGCCATTGCGAGGCACAAAATATACATCAATGGCGAATGGTCTGATTCGGCGAGTGGCCGATTCTTCCCGGTCTACGATCCGGCCACGGAAGAGGTGATAGCCGAGGTTCCTGAAGGCAACGCGGCGGATATTGACCGGGCGGTCCGCGCCGCGCGCGCCGCGTTCGATTCCGGTCCGTGGCGCGCCACGACTGCGCAAGATCGCGGGCGCGTTCTTTTCCGTTTGGCCGAGCGCGTTCGCAAAGACGCGCAGGCCTTGGCCGCGCTCGAATCCCGAAACAGCGGGAAGCCGATCGTCGAATCCGAGTTCGACATCAGCGATGCTGCAACTTGCTTCGAATACTACGGAGGAATGGCGACCAAGATCTTGGGCCAGGTAAACCCGGTTCCCGACAATGCATTGAGCCTAACCCTCAAGGAGCCCGTTGGCGTCGCGGGACAGATTATCCCGTGGAATTATCCACTTCTGATGGCCGCGTGGAAGCTCGCTCCCGCGCTGGCTGCCGGTTGCACCTGTGTTCTCAAGCCCGCGGAGCAAACACCCCTAACGGCCCTCGAGTTGGCCAAATGGTTCGATGACGTCGCCCTTCCGCCAGGTGTGGTTAACATCGTCACCGGACTCGGAGAAGGTGCGGGAGCGCCGCTCGTGGAGCATTCTGGAGTCGATAAAATCGCGTTCACCGGCAGCGTTGCAGTCGGGAAACAGATCATGAAATCGGCGGCGGATAGTGTCAAGCGGGTCACTCTCGAACTCGGTGGAAAATCCCCCAACATTTTTTTCGCCGATTCGGATTTCGAGGCGGCGGTGGATGGCGCGCTTTTCGGCGTGTTCGTCAATCAGGGGGAGGTGTGTTCGTCGGGCAGCCGAATTCTCGTCCAAAAGACGATTTATTCTCGCTTTGTAGAGGCAATGGCAGAAAAAGCCAAGCGAATCAAACTTGGGCCGCCTTTGGAACGAGATACGAAAATGGGGCCACTCATCAGCCGCGAACAGTTCGATCGGGTGCGCAGCTATCTGGAGGTCGGCAAGAAGGAAGCCAAGTTGGCTTTTGGCGGCGGGGACCTATCTGCGAGGGAGCGCGGCTATTATGTGCAACCAACGATTTTTTACGACGTCCCACTGGAGGCGCGCATCGCGCGCGAAGAAATTTTCGGGCCGGTTGCCTCTGTAATTCCCTTCGGCGACGAGCAGGAAGCCGTCCAAATCGCGAACGATACGACGTATGGCTTGGCCGCCGCCGTTTGGTCTAGGGACATTTTCAAAGCACTTCGCGTAGTCAAAGCTTTGCGAGCCGGGATCGTCTGGATCAATCATATGCAGCCGACCTTTGTCGAGGCGCCCTGGGGTGGTTACAAGCAATCTGGATTCGGTCGCGAGTTAGGGCCTTCGGGCGTCGATGAGTATCTTGAAGCCAAACAGGTTTACATCAACTTAAACGAGCAACCAATCGCTTGGTACTAAATCCGCCCGACTGTCACCATCCCCGCACGAATGCGTCCATCAAGGGAAATCGACGCACCCAAGATTGCCGAGACGAATCTCAAGTTGCGTTCGCGAGGAGCGTAAGGGTCGAGAGGCGCGCCTGCAGTTGGATCAGAGCGGAACGTTGCCCCGCAATCGAATCCGGCGACAACGCGGCACGCGTTTCACGTCATGCGTAAAAGCCGCGCAGAGTGAGAACGCGGGCGACGCGCTCAATGGCAACCATATAAGCGGCCGTGCGATTGCCCACATGATTGGTCTCCGCGTAGCGCACAATTTCCGCGAAACTGCGGTCCATCACATCTTGCAACCGCTCGCTGACTTCGCTCTCCCGCCAGAAGAACCCCTGCCGGTCTTGAACCCATTCAAAGTAACTAGCGGTAACTCCGCCAGCGTTGGCCAGAATATCCGGGATCACAAAAATGCCCTTTTGCTCGACGATCGTATCGGCATGCCAGGTCGTTGGGCCATTGGCGCCCTCGCATAGCACCCGACACTGGAGACGCTGGGCGTTTTGCGCCGTGATTTGATTTTCCGTCGCCGCCGGCACGAGAATGTCGCACGGTCGAAAGAGGATTTCCTGCGGCGACATCCGTTGCCCACCGGCCGGGAATTCAGGCAGCGGGCGCCGCTGCGTATAAACCCAGTCGTAAAGCTTCGCAATATCGAAGCCGGCTTCGTTGTAAGAACCGCCGTGAATATCCGCGACGCCAACAATACGATAGCCGGCTTCGTCCATCAGCAAAGCGGCTTGCGACCCGACCGTTCCAAAACCCTGTATGATCACACGACAGCCCTCGCGTTTCATTCCCAGTTTCGCGATGACGCTATTGCAACAGAACATTAGACCGCGCCCTGTGGCTTCATGGCGTCCTTGCGATCCGCCAAGTTCGAGGGGCTTGCCCGTTACCACGGCGGTGGTCGCCTGGTTGACGTGCATGGCGTATGTGTCCATCACCCAAGCCATTGTTTGCGCATCTGTGCCGATGTCCGGAGCCGGAATATCACGTTCGGGGCCGAACCAGTCCGAAAGCTGAGCGGTGTATCGCCGCGTGAGGCGCTCTAGTTCCGTCTTCGACATTTTGCCCGGATCGCAGATCACGCCACCCTTGGCGCCGCCGAAGGGGATGTTCACGACCGCGCATTTCCAGGTCATCCACGCGGCGAGCGCGCGAATTTCGTCGAGCGAAACGTCCGGCGCAAAGCGAATGCCGCCTTTGCCAGGACCGCGGACGTTGGAGTGCAATACGCGGTAGCCCGTGAAAATCTCCATATCGCCGCTGTCGCGCGCTACAGGAATGTAAATCGTGATTTCGCGATCGGGACATTTCAGGTAGCGATAAACGCCCTCTTCCAAACCCAATTTCTTAGCGGCGGCTTCGAATCGTGCTTCGGCGGATTGGTAAACGTTCAATTCCTCTTCGACGATGACGGCCACGGCCTGCCTCCGCCACTACAACCGCTTAGTTGAGAATGGGAGGGTCCCGATTTCACCCCCATCAAGCGGCGCTTCGAAATCAACGCCAACGATTCGATGATTCCAGCTTTCCATTACGCTCCGAATCGAAAGAATCGGCTCATTGGATCCACATCGTCTTGATACTGGTAAATTCGCGGATGCCGTGCATGTCCAACTCGAGGCCAGAGCCTGACCACCATAAGCAGCCAAAAAGGGAACCGGGGCAGAGGCCGCCATATGAATGGCAATCAGATCGTCGGCCCCAATCCTCCCGCATCCTTGGCGTAATGACGGCAGCCCCACGAACATTCGAATACTTCATCGATAACGCTCCGAAAGGTCTTCCCACTTCGATCGTCATCACCCTCGCAAAGGTCTGCCTTTCGCTCTTACCCGGCCCCCATCAACCTGTCTGTCCATCTCGCAGGCACTGTTTTGCGACAAGCCGCAAGCGCGTGTGCTGGTACCCGGCGCCTCAGCCATCCATCTTGGCTTCCCAATATGGCTCAACTTCTCTGAACGCTTCGCTGGTAGCAGGATTACTATCCGCAGTTTCCATCAACGCTCCTCTTCACAACATATTTTTAGCCTTCGTCGCAATGATGCGGCACGAGGTCGGCGGGGTATGAGCGGCGCAAGAAAATAGGTGTTGCACTCGAAGCCCACGCGAGCAGGCGCTGCTGGCAAAATTCAGCGAACGCCAATCCTACATGAAATAAGTAATGTTGACAATGGAAGCTCACGGGCGGTGTCGCAGCTGCAAGCACTCCTTGAAAAGGTTTCCGCACCGGGGATGGTACATGTGAACGCCACACGCAACCGCTCGCTGCGCCGGAAGAGGAGTCGACGGACCACGCGGCGGCGCCGGAGGATCGCGCCGCGACGGCGGTTCCTGACGACAGAGATAATCTGCGATTGAGGCTGCATTGGCGCCCGGATTTCGCGAGCAACCAGCGGCCGATGGGCGTTCGTTCCGCACTTCGCCACGCGGTTCTAAGGATGGTCCCCAATCACATTCGCTGCCCCGCGTCCACTGCTCACCAGATTCAGCACGCCGGCCGGCCGATCTTCTCCGCCATCGACATGTATTTCTGCAGATCGTGATCTCGTCGATTCCCCTAACTATGTCTTGCGGGTCTATCCCGAATGAGTAGGGGAGCACCGCAGGCCGCTTCGGTGTTCTCGATGTCGCGCGCAATTGCCCATGCGCCGTGGCCAACGTCTTCCTGCCCTCGATCGTGACACTCCGCTGAAACTCTTCGAAGCGGTCCTTCGGCAGTGTGGGTTGGAACAGGTAGTGAAGCGCTGCGCCAGGCACGAAATACCTTTGCGGCGTGGCGGACCGACTCATCGGCAAATAGCGGAATCGTGCCGAACCGTCCGCACGTCGGATTCACCCACGCCGGGTGATCCGTGCCAACGAAACAACACATTGCCCATCGACATAATTCCGAGCCGGTTCGTCCTCTGCTGTGGCCGTGCCAGCAACGTTCTTATCGCCGCCTTGCCCGGAAGCCCACGCCTCGTGCCGTTTTTCGCCGAATCTCAGATCACGGGACGGTCTTCTTGCGCGTTCGGCATGAGTTTATGGCCGCCAAGCGTGCTGTTGCGGCGACCATAGAACTGATACACGAACAACCCTATGATCAGCCAAACAAAAAAGCGAATCCAGTTTTCCACGGTGAGGCTGGCCATTAGGACAAAGCAAAACACCACCGACGCGATCGGTATCCATGGACTCCAGGGAACGGAGAATGCGCGCGGACGATCGGGCTGCTTCTTGCGGAGAATCAGAACGGCAAGGGACACCAGAATGAAGGCGAATAAAGTGCCGATATTCGAGAGATCAGCGAGCGTACCAATATCGAAAATCCCCGCAGGAATGGCAACCACGATTCCGGCAACCCAGGTGGCCACGTCGGGCGTGCGGAAACGTTTGTGGACGCGGGAAAAGGCGCCGGGCAACAGGCCGTCGCGAGACATGGCGAACCAGACGCGCGCCTGTCCCAGCTGGAACACGAGAATTGACGAAATCATGCCCATCAACGCGCCGGCGGTGACCCAGCGATTTACGCCGTTGAGCCCAATGGCTTCAAGCGCGTGCGCCACGGGAGCGGCGTTATCGAGCGTGGACCAGTGCTGGATGCCGGTGAGCACCAGCGCGACGGCGATGTAGAAAAACGCGCAAACGAAAAGCGAAATAAGAATGCCGATGGGCAGGTCGCGCTTGGGGTCTTTGCATTCCTCGGCGGCAGTGGAAACGGAATCAAAGCCGATGTAGGTGAAGAAAACGATAGCGCCGCCAGTGAGCACGCCCTGGAAACCGTTGGGCGCGAAGGGATGCCAGTTCGTCGGATGAATATATTTGCTGGCCGCCACGCAGAACACGATGATGGCCAGCAGCTTGATGCCGACCATGATGTTGTTGGCGCCGGAAGATTCGCGGATGCCCACCACCAGCAGCACGGTGAGCAGCATGACGATTACGAATCCCATAATGTTGAAATGCAGCGCCCACCCGGTCTCGGGCGAGTACGCGGGCGTGCTCAGGGCCGCGGGAAGGCGCAGCCCGAAGGAGTCGAGCAAGCTGTTGATGTACGCCGAGAATCCCACGGCGACGGCCATATTCGAGACGGCGTATTCGAGAATCAAGTCCCAGCCGATCACCCAGGCGATCAGCTCTCCAAGCGTGGCGTAGGTGTACGTATACGCGCTGCCGGCGATGGGGATCATCGAGGCGAGTTCCGCATAGCACAGGCCCGCGAGGCCACAGACCACGGCGACGATGAGGAACGAAAGCGCGATGGCGGGTCCTGCGCCGGGGCGTCCGTTGATGCCAAGGGCGTGACGGCCGTGAAGCAGGACGGAAAGCAGCGGGGCTTTCAGGATGGAAGGGAATTCGACTGATTCGCCGGCGGCGGCTGTGCCGGTTAGCACGAAAATGCCGCTGCCGATGATGGCACCCACCCCAAGAGCCGTCAGACTCACCCAGCCGAGCGACTTTTGCAAGCGCTTTTCGGGGCGTTCTGCGTCTGAAATGAGTTGGTCGATGCTCTTGGTACGGAAAAGCTGTGGGTCCAATCAGCACCTTCCCCGGTGCGACGTCTCAAAACTCTACATGGCGCGGAGCGTCGACGCAACGCAGATCGTACAAACTGCGTGTTCACCACCGTTCCGGCGCCGAGATTCTTCGTCCTCACAAAAGTGCTCGATTGCCGCGCGATCAGAATGCAAGGCGCGGGAATCGGGCTGTTCGTCTCTGGTTTCAGGAGTCCGGCGGACTCCACGACGGGATGCATCGCGGCGCTTGTGCGAGTTGCAAATGCGCGCGGCGTTCGATGCTTACGCGAGTTGGAGATGCGCGTAGCGTTCGATTAGTTTTTTGGGGCCGTAGTCTTGGAAGCTGACTGTTAGGCGGCGATCTTCGCCTTCGCCATCGACTTCGATGATGGTGCCGAGTCCGTATTTCGGATGGCGGACGCGCTTGCCGACCAGCGGATCTTTTGACCTGATTGGCGATGCGATCGGCCTGGCGGCTGGCGGCGACGGTCGCCCATACGGACGCGAGGACGGAGGGCGTCCGTGGCTGTCCCATCCATAGGCGGATTTCGCGCGATTGTAATCATAGCCGGACGAAAATTCCGGATCGGGCTCGTAGCGGCGCGTTTCGCCCGGTTCCGATTGCGAACCGGCGGCTGCTTCGATCAGATCGGCGGGAATTTCCGCCAGAAACCGCGAAGGCAGCGAGGCGCGCAAGCGCTCTTCGCCGTAGGTGCGGCGATAGACGGCGCGCGACACGAGCAGCGATTTTTTGGCGCGCGTCATGCCCACGTAAAACAGGCGACGCTCCTCTTCGACTTCGGCGGTGGTGTTGAACGAGCGGCTATGCGGCAGCAAGCCCTCTTCGAGGCCGGCGAGAAACACGGCGTCGAATTCGAGGCCCTTGGCGCTGTGCAGCGTCATCAGCGAGACGGTGGCCGATTCGTCGTATTGGTCGGAATCGCTGACCAGTGCGGCGTGGTCCAGCAGGTCTTCCAGAGTCTGGCCCTGTTCGGTAGCTTCGGCCATGGCGTTGGAAAGTTCGCGCAAATTGTCGGCGCGAGAAGTGTGCTCCAGATTGTCCTGCTGCTCGACCCAGCTGAGATAGCCGGTGCGGTCGAGGACGCGCTCGATCATGGTGGCGGGCGGCAGTTCGCGGCATTCCTCGCGCAGAGCTTCCATCATTTCGTGGAAGGATTTGAGCGAAGCTGGGAATTTCTTTCCGGGAGCGAGCTCGCCGGAAGCGACGGCGTCCCATAACGATTTGCCCATTTCGCGGGCGCGCGATTCGAGAGCGGCGACGGTGGCGGCGCCGATACCGCGCGGCGGAACGTTGAGCACGCGCAGCAGCGCGATGTTGTCCTCGGGATGGAAGAGCAGCCGGACGTACGCCAGCGCGTTGCGGACTTCGGCGCGTTCGTAAAAGCTAAATCCGCCGACGACGCGATGGCGAATACCGAAACGGCGCAGCACTTCTTCAAAGGCCCGCGATTGCGCCCCAGTGCGGTAGAGGACGGCCAGATGCGAGCTGGAATCTTCCCGGGATATCGAGGCGATTTGGCCGCAGATGTAGTCGGCCTCGGCGCTCGAATCGGTGGCTTCGTAAAATTTTAGAGGCGCGCCGGCGCCGGCCGTGGAGCGCAGATTCTTGCCCAGGCGCTCGGTATTGTTTTGAACCACCGCTGCGGCGGCATCGAGGATGGTTTGCGTGGAGCGGTAATTTTCTTCCAGGCGAATAATTTTGGCCTTCGGAAAATCCTGCGTGAAGCGCTTTAGATTTCCCGCCTGTGCGCCGCGCCAGCCGTAGATGGACTGATCTTCGTCGCCCACCACGCATACGTTCTTCTGCGGTCCTGCGAGCAGGCGGACGAGCTCTTCCTGGGAGCTGTTGGTGTCCTGAAACTCGTCGACCATGATGTATTGAAAGCGGCTGTTCCACGTAGCGCGCACATCGGGATGCTCGCGAAGAATCTTCACTGCCAGCAGGAGCAAATCGTCGAAATCGACGGCAGCGGCGCGTCGAAGAATCTCCTGGTAGACGGTGTAGATTTTGGCCACGTCCTGCCGGTCGCGATCGCCGGATTGCAAGGCTTGCGATGCCATTTCGTCCGGAGATATGCCGTGGTTTTTCGCGTGGCTGATTTGGGCGCGTGCGCTGCGCGGCGGGTAATCTTCGGTAGAAAAATCGAGCTGCACGAGAGCGCGCTTGACGGCGGCAGTCTGATCGTCGTCATCGTAGATGGCAAAATCGCGCGGCAGTCCGAGATGGCGCGAATCGCGGCGCAGCAGGCGCGCGCAGAAACTGTGAAATGTGGAGACCCACATGTCCGAAGCGTCGCTGCCGACCGAGCGCAGCAGGTCCGCGATGCGCTGTTTCATCACGTCGGCGGCTTTATTGGTGAAGGTGACGGCCAGAATCGCGCCGGGCGGCACGCCGCGCTCGATCAGATAGGCGGCGCGGTAGGTAATCACGCGCGTTTTGCCAGTGCCGGCGCCGGCGAGAACGAGCAGCGGGCCTTCGATTGCGAGCACGGCTTCACGCTGGCGCTCGTTCAATCCGGAAAGAAGCTGAGAGGCTTGAGGAAAATTGCTCAAGCACGAATTCTAGCCGAGAGTTGGCGTGCGGGCAATTTCGATTCGCTCGGGCGCTACGGAATTTTTCTGAGTTATCATCGGCGATCCTTCAAAATCCGGGCGATCGCAGCAATCGTATTCCAATTCCGCGTGGTCACGGGCGCGCCGACGAGTTTATCGATCTGGCCCAGGTAGCCGATGGTCTTCATGTTTCGGCGATAGACGCCGAAGACGAATGGACCTTTCGCTGCGAGGATTCGCAAGAGCCACAGGCCATTCGCGGGCAGCGCGATGGGGAATGGTGGGCGTGTGCTGCTTGGCTTCAAGACGATGCTGACAAAGCGGACCACTTCAGGAAGGGAAGGCTCGTCCGCGAACGGATTCGCGTCGTCTAGTAGCTTGATGATATCGCGGCCGTCACACATCGCAATTCCGGCTTCGAATGGCAGCTTACTCGCGAGCGCAGCGCGAAATGTAGCTCGAGTTCCGGACTTGCGAACCACGAATGTGCCGGCGGCGCCGATGTTCACGACGTCAAATCGGCGCAGTTCCCTCGCCACGATGCTCGGGCGAAAGTTTCGGTGTCCGCCGACGTTGGCGCCCCGCAAGAAAACCACAAGAGCCATGCCGGCGATTATAGAGCAGGAAACGTACCGGCGATAAACGGCTCAGATCTGGTCCGCACTGGCGAGTCCGCGTCAGCGTCCTTGCGAAATTCTGCTACAATCGGCGCGGTTCGACGGAGGATTTCCCCTCAACATGCAGGCCGTGAAGTTGCCGCATTGGCTCCAGAGGCTCGTAGCGGTATTGGGAGGGGGCGGCATCTTCGTAGTGGCGTTTCTGGATTCTTCGGTTCTTTCCTTTCCATTTGTCACGGACGCGCTGGTGATCGAAAGTTCGATCCAGAGGCCCGCACGCATGCCGTATTACTGCTTCATGGCGGCGATCGGATCGCTGGCAGGCTGCATTTGGCTATATTTGCTGGCGAAAAAGGGCGGCGAAGCGTATTTCCATCGCCACGCGCGCGGCGGGGCCGATCGAATTCGTCGGTGGGTGCAGCGCAACGCGTTCGTGAGCACCTTCGTTCCGGCGATTTTGCCGCCGCCGTTTCCATTCAAGGTTTTTGTGCTGGCGGACGGCGTGTTTCAGGTGCCGCTGCGGACGTTTGTGATAGCGCTGTTGCTGGGCCGGAGCCTGCGTTATTTCGCCGAAGGAATTTTGGCGGTTCGCTACGGGCCGGGGATCCTGCGCTTCGCGCTATCGCATGAAGCGCTGCTGGCTGGGTCGGTCTTCGCGAGCTTGGCGATTCTCTACGTCGCGGGCCGGTGGATGTCTCGCGGGCCGCGCGTGCACGTTTAGCAAGCGCTACGGATTCGGCGAGGCGGCGAAGAGAAATTCCTGGCTGCGGATGCGCAGGTGGCTATCGAAATCGACGCGCACGAAAATATTAGAGGCGTCGAAATCGTCGGCAGCGAAGCGCAGGTCGTGAATTTCGAAGCGATAGCCGTCTTCGAGCTGGGTGACGCTGGCGACGGGCATGGCGGCGTAGCGCAGGAATTTCCGGGCCAGAGCGCTTTTGCGGCCGGCTTCGAGGGCGGGGGAGTCGTCGGGCTTGAAATAGGTTCGGCTGCGATCGGCGTCGAAATCGGCGCTGGGGCCGAGCGGCACGTCCAATTCCTCCACGGTATTGTCCGTGACGGCAACGCCGCGCCAGTCGAATGGCGACGAAGCATCGGGAAAAGCTTCCGCCGAAAGAGCGATGTGGTCGTGAAATTCGTGCGACATCAGAAGATTGACGGCCTGGTCGTGAAGATGCGCGCGCCAACCGAAATACGCGGCCACCAAAATCAGCGTGACCATGGCTGCGCGCGAGTTGCCGCGCCCTTTGCCGCGCGCGCCCACTTCTTCGTTCACCAGCCGGAAAAGCAGCGGCAGCAGCAGGCCCGCCACCAGGATTAGAAGCAGCCAGGGATCGAGATTGCCGTCGAGATTCCAGTGATACCATCCGGGCCGAAAAGGCCAAAGCAGCTGGACGCCTTCGCCGCTGCAAACGTCGAGCAATGTATTGCCGGCCACGCCGATGGCGCAAACGGCCAGCGATGGTAAAAAGGCGGGCGGGGGATAACTTTTGTCCTGCGCCACTTGCGAGCGCGGCCATTTTTTGTCGAGAACGTAAAACGCGGCGGCGAGCAGGCATGCGAGCACAGCTCCGCCGAGTAGCGAATGAAACAACGTGCGATGGAGAGTCAAAAACGAGCCCGGGCCGCCGAAGTAGCTGAGGTAATCGAGATCGGGCGCAACACCGGCGACCACCAGCATCAAGATGCCGAAACGCGGCAGCCACCGTTCGCCCGATTTAGCGAGCGCCAGCGACGTGAAGGCGTGCGTAAACGGTTCCATGAAATGTTGCGAACGGCTCGCGAAGTCCCACTACTCCGCGGGCGTTAGAAGCGAAAGCGCGTCTGGCACGATGCGAAACGAGAGCGGCAGCGGCCCTACCGGCTCGCCGTCCACCTGAGCGTACACCGGATGCGCGCCAGCCGGTTCGCAAATCGATTCGGCGGCTTTCCACGCCTCGATGCCCTCGCGCTTGCGCAGCCGGCCCATCCACAGCGCCGGAAGACAGAGCGCGTAGGCCAAGCGGCTGCGCTTCGAATAGGTTAGGATCTCGAAACTGTCCTCGAACAAGTCCGCGCCGGTGGTGATTTTGAAGGGGCCGCCGTAATGTTTCGTCCGGCCTACCACGATGATCGTTGCGCGCCGCTCCTGGCCATGCGAATCGACGCGGATTTCCGCGAAGTTGTAGCTCAGCAGCTGGCGCAAGCCCTCCGCCCAGTAGGCGATAATTCCAGCGCGCTTCTTGAGTCCGGCGTGAACGCCGTTGACGATAGCGCCATCTGGCCCCGCTCCTCCGACTGACAGAAAGTAGCGGCCCTGGCGCGGCATGGCTTCGGAATGATTTCCGTTAAGCGGGACGGCAAGCCCCAGCGCGATTCGCCGTATATTCGCATTGGGAATCAGCCGGGCGGCGTGAGGTATGTCCCACGGAATGCGCAGCTCTTTCGCCAAAATATTTGCTGTGCCAGCGGGCAGAAGAGCCATGGGAGTCTGTGTGCCGGCGAGGCCGTTGACCACTTCGTTGATGGTGCCGTCGCCGCCGCAGGCGATCACCATGCCGCGGCGATCGTCAGAGGCGGTGCGGGCAATTTTTGTGGCGCTATTTGGCGCGTGGGTGGGGGCGAGTTCGGTCGTAATGCCCGCTTCCTTCAGAATGCGGACGGCTTGCTCGATCTCCGCGAAACGGCGGTTGCGACGCCGGCCGCTGGTCGGATTGTAGATGAGCAGGGCGTCCTTAATCGCGTTCGGCACGGGTTTGGTCCTGAAGGCGCACTCTAGCAGGGCATTGTATACTACTCGGCGCCTGAGCTGACCGTGCCTCTCTTAGGACGGTGCTCTGAAGTTTTGACTCCCGAGGCGCGCATGGCTTCCACGAAGACGACCCATTCCGGCGACGCGCGCAAGAAAATCGACCAGTTGCGCGAAGAAATTCGCCGCCATGAATACCTCTATTTTGTCGAAGACAACCCGGAAATATCGGATGCTCAATTCGACCGGCTGATGAACCGGCTCAAAGAGCTGGAAGCGCAGCATCCCGAATTAGTCACGCCGGATTCGCCGACGCAGCGAGCCGGTGGCGCGCCGCGATCGGGTTTCCAGGAAGTGCGGCACACGACGCCGATGGTCAGCCTCGATAATGCCTTTTCCGTCGAGGCGCTACGCGATTTCGACCGCCGCGTGCGCGAAACCACGGGGCGCGAGAAAGTGGATTACCTCGCCGAGCATAAGTTCGACGGGCTGAGCATGTCGCTGGTTTATGAAGGCGGCCGGCTGGTGCGCGGCGTCACGCGCGGGGACGGCATCACCGGCGAGGACGTGACTCCCAACGTCAAAACGATTCGCAGCATTCCGCTGAACGTCGATCCGGCGCTGTTGAAAAAAGCCGGGCTGCCTGGCAATTTCGAAGTGCGCGGCGAAGCGATTATGACTCGCAAGGCGTTTCAGGAGATGAATCGCCAGCAAGAGGAGCAAGGCGGCAAAATTTTCGCCAATCCTCGTAATGCAGCGGCGGGCTCGATTCGCGTGCTGGACTCGCGCATCACCGCGTCGCGCAAGCTGGATTTCTTTGCGTATTACCTGCTGGTGGATGGCCGCGCAGCGAAGAAGCGCCTTTCGGAATCGCTCGAAGCGCTGAAGACGCTGCACTTCAAGGCCAGCGATGATTGGAAGCTGTGCCATTCGCTGGAAGAAGTGGAGCGCTACATCGCCGCCTGGGAATCGAAGCGCGAAAAGCTGGCGTACGAAATCGACGGCATCGTGATCAAAGTGGACGAAGTTTCGCTACAGAACGAGCTGGGGTTCACCTCCAAAGCGCCGCGCTGGGCGCTGGCTTACAAATACCCGGCGCATCAGGAAACCACGGTGATCCGCGAGATTCAGGTGAGTGTGGGGCGCACCGGAGTGCTGACGCCGTTCGCGGTTTTCGAGCCGGCGCAGATCGGCGGCGTGACGGTCTCGAAATCGACGCTGCACAACATGGACGAAATCGAGCGGCTGGGCGTGCACGCCGGAGACACGGTGCTGGTCGAGCGCGCAGGCGAAGTGATCCCGCACGTGCTGAAGGTGGTGAGGCACGGCAAGGAAGAAAAAGAATTCCACATGCCGGAGAAATGTCCGGTGTGTGGCACGCGCGTCCACCGGCGGGAAGGCGAAGTGGCCTACCGCTGCGTCAACGTGTCGTGCCCGGCGCGGCGGCGCGAGTCGATGCTGCATTTTGCCAGCCGCCACGCCATGAATATCGACGGGCTGGGCGAAAAGATCGTCGATCAGCTGATTCAGGGCGATCTGGTACGCGATTTCGCAGACCTATACAAACTGGATTTGGAGACGCTGTCGAACCTGGAGCGCATGGCGGAGAAATCGGCGCAGAACCTGCTGGACGAAATCGAGGCCAGCAAGAAAGCAGGCCTCACGCGGCTGATCTACGCCATCGGCATTCCGTTCGTGGGCGAGCGCACCGCGCAACTGCTGGCCGCGCATTTCGGTTCGATGGAGAAGTTGCGCGACGCGAGCGAAGAGGAATTGGTGGAGGTGGGGGAAATCGGCCCGAAGATCGCCGAGGGCGTCCGCGAATTTTTCTCCGAAAGCGCCAATCGCAAGCTGATCGACCGCCTGCGCGCCGTCGGCGTGGTGATGAAGGAAGAGCGCGCCGCGCCGAAGAGCGCCAAGTTCGCGGGCATGACGTTCGTCTTCACCGGCACGCTGACGAAGCGCTCGCGCGAAGAGGCCGAAGCGCTGGTGGCGTCGCACGGCGGCAAGGCCGGATCGTCTGTTAGCAAAAAGACGAATTACGTGGTGGTGGGCGCCGATCCCGGATCGAAGTTCGGCAAAGCAAAATCGCTCGGCGTCCCCATTCTTGACGAAGCGCAATTCGAAAAATTGCTGTCATCGAAGTAGCAGGCCTGGGCCCCGCTTCTGAAACGTGAGGGAGGCGTGCATGCGCAAGGTTCATTACTGCTCGGCGATGAGCTTGGACGGCTATATCGCCGGTCCGAACGGCGAGTACGACTGGATCGTCGCCGAGCCGGAAATTGATTCGGCCATGGAAGAGGATTTCAAGCGCTTTGATACAGCGCTAGTGGGCCGCAAGACATTTGACACCATGGTACGCGAACACCGGACGGAAATTCCCGGACTGGAAGTGATCGTCTTCTCGCGCACGCTCCGGCAGAGCGAGTTTCCCCAAGTTCAAATTATTTCGGAAAATGCGCGCGAAACCGTTGCCGCGCTACGCCAGAAAGCCGGAAAGGAGATTCTGCTCTTTGGCGGGGGCGAATTGTTTCAAAGCTTGCTGTCGGATGGCCTGGTCGACGTCGTGGAGGTTGCGATCATTCCCGTGCTGCTCGGCGGAGGCATTCCGCTGCTCCCCGCATCCTCGGCGCAGCATCGGCTGGAACTCACCGCGCACAAAGTCTACAAAAGCGGGATCGTGGCTTTAGACTACTCGGTCGTCGGCTAGCACCAGGGCGCGACCGGTGCGGTGCGCCATAGTGCCATCAGCGGTTCTGTTCAATTTTCTTGACCAGGCCTTTGACCACGCTCCCAGCGTCGCTCTGGTCGGCCTTCCCCGAGCCTCCGCCGAAAGGTGCGGCCATACCCTTGAACGTCCCGGTTTGATCCCAGCTCATCACTTCCGCGCCCGTTTTCGCGTCAACCAGAGTGAAGCGCACTTTCAACTTCGATTCGCCTGCGCCAAATCCAGCGATATAACGCTCGGCGCGATTGCCCTTTTTGAACGCCACGATGCTCCCGTTCAAGATGAGACGGCGGTGCTGGCTCGTCGGGACTGAAGGCGATAGCTGATCCGCAGCCGAATTTGGCGCGATCGGCTGCGCCGCGTTCACGCGCAAATCGAGCGGTTCGGCCACACCCGAAGGTTCGGCGGGAGCTGGGGCGGCGTTGATTACCGCGTTAAACACTGCAGCCGCCTGCAACTTCGCGACGGCGTCGCTCTGCAGCGCTGATTCGAGCCCGATGGGCAAATCTTTCGTGGCCGGACTCTTTTGCACGGTGAAACCTTCCACGACGATCGCCGTGTATGGCGAGAGTTTTTTCGCGCCTTGTCGACGTTGCGCCCCGGAAACTGCGGGCGCGCTCGTGAAGGCTAGAACGACGGCCCAAATCAAAGATCGAGGCATTGCACTGGACCCGCTGGCGTAGATCCGTAGTTTGCGATCCATAAGAGGAAATCGAAGCACGGTCCGCGCGCAAAGGAAATCAGGCATTCGCGGTATAATTGCGCCAGCGGGTGAGCCGGGTGATCGCCGGTTCCGGTGCAAAAGCCGGGACGGGAGGAAAGTCCGGACTCCGATCGTGGCGAACTCGCGAGAGTCGGCCACGATGGGGCAACGCGCCTGGTAACGCCAGGGGGCCGGTCCTTGAGGATTTGCGGGCGCGAGCTCGCGCCAGGGAACGCGGCTACGGAAAGTGCCACAGAAAATAAACCGCCGGTGCGGCTTGAGCCTCGGCGGCAGGCTTGCGGGAAACCGCGGAGCTTGCCAGTTTCGGCAAAGCGCATTTGGTAAGGGTGAAAAGGTGGAGTAAGAGCCCACCGCCTCGTCAGCAATGGCGGGGGCACGGAAAACCCCGCGTGGAGCAAGGCCAAATAGGAGGGAAGGGCTGGCCCGGCCCGTATGCATTCGCGCTAATGCCCTGTGCTTTTTGGGGCAGGTGAATGCTGCGACCCTCGGGTAGGCTGCTGGAGTCCCGGAGCGATCCGGGACCTAGAGGAATGATCGCCGCGCCGCGTTGTGCGCATCTCGATGCGAATCGAATGCGCGCCGCACAGCGAACAGAATCCGGCTTACAGGCTCATCCGCGAATCATTGGTCGGCGCGATGTGGAATCGGCGGTCCGAACTTCACAGTGCGGCCGTCATGCTTTTGGCAGTCCTACGGTGCCGCCTGCGACAGAGGTGAAGAGGGGCCGGCCCGGTGTCGTGGCTATTCCCGCTTCGGTTCTCATCGAGAGAGGCCAGCCGCTCTATCGCTGACGGGTAAAATAGAGGTCGTCAGTCGCGACGCGGAGTCAGTCGTATTGCCGAACCGCGCAAACCTCCGCCGTGAATTCATACACATGCACCGTCACGAATTGTGAAACCTCTGCCGCCGCTTTCCGTCTCAATATGTGAGTGAAAAAGTGGCGAACGGAGGTGGCGAACGTGCGCCGGCTCATCATCGCAGTACTGCTCTTCGCTTTTTCAACGGCCGCGCAGCGCAGCCCTATGCAGCCAGCTCCTCAGGAATCGGCGCCTGCGGTCGGAAATTCGGCGCAATCGGGCGTTCTCATCGTTCCGGCCAGCACAATGATTCCGGTAGCGCTCACGCAGTCCGGCGCTCAGCGTGGCTACGCGAAAAACTTTCAACGAAGGCCCCCAAAATGGATGCGCCGATCGAATCGAATTCCGACGGACTTTGACAACCGGAATTCCTTGCACAGACATCGCATGGCTTCCCAAATTGGGAATTCGTAAGAGGCGGCAGCGCGAACAGCTCTCAGCTTAGAATATTAACTGGATTTTTCTGTTGTGGCAGGCCGCGACGTGTGATTAGCTCGCACTCGGTGATGCCGGACACAGATCGGCACGTTCCGTGGCTACCCTCCGCGCTGCGTAAGGTTTCGTCTATCACTTGATTTTGTTGATGGGGCAATTTTAGAGAGCTGCTGCGCTCGCGCGGTCGTACTCCGTCCGATTGGGGAATCCATCGCAAAACGGCTGCAGCCACAAAGGATTCAATGAAAGTCTTACTGTACAACCCTGATAACGGCGTAACTCGGAACTTCATGCCGCATCTTTGGATGTTCTTGCTGCAAGCGCTCACTCCGGCGGGCCACGAAGTGGCGCTGATCGACGGCAACGCTCAGCCGATGGACGAAGAAAGCATTGCGCGCTATGTGCGTGAAAACAATATCGGGCTGGTGGGCATCGGCGCGATGACTCGAATGATTGCCAAAGCCTACCGCATGGCGGATGCCGTGCGCGGCGCAGGCGTGAAGGTTGTCATGGGCGGACCGCATGTGACGGAGCTGCCGGATGAAGCACTCGGCCGCGATGGCGGTCCGCGCCACGCCGACGCGGTGGCGCTCGGCGAAGCGGACGCAACATGGCCCCAAATCGTGGAAGATGCGGCGCGCGGCACGCTCCACGATGTCTACGCGCCAGTGGACTCCGCTGGGAAGGAGCGCAAACCGCCGCTGCAGCCGTATCCGGTGATTCCCTGGGACAAGATCAAGCTGGACCAGTTCAATTTGCTTCCGGGCATGTTGCATCCGCTGCTGAAGCGCGTGGGCGCTGGATGGGGCACGTTTCGAATCATTCCGGTCGAATCCGGACGAGGCTGCCCGTACGGATGCGAGTTTTGCACGGTGACGGGCTTTTTCGGCGACTCGATCCGCTTTCGCACCAATGAGAGCGTGGTAAACGAGCTGCTGTTGCTGAAAGCGCGGGCGCGCGAAGAGGGCGGCCAGATTGCGGTGTTTTTCATTGACGACAATTTCGGCATCAACCCCAAGCGCACAAAATCTTTGCTGCGAGACATCATCGCAGCGAAGGCACAGGTGCATTGGGTGGCGCAAATCAGCGCCAATCTGCTGCGCGACGAGGAGCTTGTGGAATTGATCGCCGCGGCCGGCGGCAAATGGATTTTCATCGGAATGGAGTCCATCGATCCAGCCAACCTTGCCGACGTCAAAAAGGGTTTCAACAAACCGGCGGAGTACGCGGCCGTCTTGGAACGGCTGGAGCGGCACAACGTGTTTGCCATTACCTCTTTTATTTTTGGCATGGACAACGACACGCCGGGAGTGGCGGAGCGAACCATGAGGGAGATTCGCAGCTGGCCGCCGGGATTACCGATTTTCGGCTTGATGACCCCTTTGCCGGCGACGCCGCTCTATAAGAGGCTGGAAGCTGCCGGGCGGCTCACGCGTCCGAAGCATTGGCAAGAATTCATACCGTTCGCGATGGCGCACACGCCGTTAAACATGAGCATCGACGAAGCTCATAACGAGGTGCGGCTCGGCTGGGCTAAATCGTATAGTCCACAGGCTATCGAAAAGGCCGTAGATTCGCTCAGTCACAAGCCGCTGGGTTATCGCATCAATATTTTTATTGCGCGCCTTTGTTTCCGTGGGATTTACTTCCCGCAAATGGGCCGCTTTGCCTGGATGAAATCGATTGCCGAAAATCGGCAAACCGTATTCAAACTCCAAAAGCAAGGGATTCGGACCGGACTGCATGCGGCGGAGCCATCCGCGATGACCTCGCCAGTCACGGCAGGAGAGCAATCATGCGCCGTACAGTTGACTCGCCGCGAATAGATCACGCCCAACGCCGTCGCCGCCCGTACGTCGGGCGGTCAGCTCCCCGCTAAGAATTCTCGCTGCTGTCAGTTTGAATTTGCCACTTGAGGGCGTGCGGGGCGACTACTCATGTCCGATCCGTTTGAGCTGCGGATCGAGCAGCGGTTCATGAACGCTCAATTCGCGGGAACGAACGGGCGCTTTTTTCCGCCACTTCAGGAAATTGTCCATGTAGGTGTAAAAGACCGGGGTGTAATACAGCGTGATGAACTGCGCGAAGATCAGCCCGCCGACGACGCACAAACCCAGCGGGCGCCGGGCACCCGCGTCGGCGCCAAATCCGATGGCGATCGGAAGCGTGCCCATGATGGCCGCGGCGGTGGTCATCATAATCGGCCGGAATCGAATCACGGAGCCCTGATACGCAGCCTCCGCGGCTTCGATGTCGCCCTTCCGTTCGAGCTCCAGCGCGAAATCGACCATCATGATCGCATTCTTTTTTACGATGCCGATCAGCATGATCAGGCCGACGAATCCATAGATATCGAGTTCCATATGGAACAGAGAAAGCGTCAGCAGGCCGCCGAACGCAGCAGCAGGCAAGCCCGACAGAATGGTAACCGGGTGAATGTAGCTCTCATAAAGAATGCCGAGAACAAGATAGATCACCAGAATAGCCATGATGAGGAGAATGGGAAGTGTGGTGAGCGATTGTTGAAAAGCCTGGGCGCTGCCTTGGAAACTGGTGGTGATCGATAGCGGCAGCATCGAGCTGGCCAGTTTCTGCACTTCGTCGACCGCCTGACCAAGGGCGATGCCGGGAGCCAGATTGAACGAAATGGTGACGGAAGGAAGCTGGCCCGTGTGGTTGACGGTGAGCGGCCCCACATTGGTGGTGAATTTCGAGACCGCGCTGAGCGGCACCAGCTGGCCGGAACTGGAATGGATGTACAGATCCGACAGCATGTTGGGATCTTCCTGGAAGCGCTCCTGCACGTCGAGAACGACCCAGTATTCATTGTTCGGCGCGTAGATGGGCGAGACCAACCTCTGACCGTAAGCGCTATAGAGGGCATCTTCCACCTGCTGGGGGGTCACTCCGAGCGCCGACGCTTTGTCGCGGTCGACCACGACATTGGCCTGCGGATTCTTGATCTGCAGGTCGCTGGTGACGCCGGAGAGATCGGGAAGCCCCTTCATTTTTTGCTCCAGCTCTTGCGCGTACCGGTAAAGCGTCCCCGTCTGCGGACTCGATAGAGTGAACTGGTAGAGGCTCTTGCTCTGCTGTCCGCCGATGCGTATGGCCGGAGGATTCTGGAGAAAAACCTTGATGCCCGGCACTTTTCCAAGCTTTGGCTGAAGTTCCTGCATCACGTCGTCGATGGACATGTGGTGCTCGAAAAGAGGGCGGACGAAACGGACCACCGAGCCGAGCACGGGTGTGTGGCCAAAGCTGGCGGTCAAATGGTCGTATGTTGGGCTGTCGGTCCAGGGACGATCCGAAATGTCGCGCAGATGCAAGAAGGCGTTTCCATTATTCAATCCCGTGCCGCTGGTGTCGCTGATGCTCGAATGGAACTGCACGACATTGGGGTCGGACTCGAAAATGCGGTTGATTGCTTCCTGGTGAACCTTCATGTCGACGAAAGAGATGCCTTGATTGGCTTCCGTGGAAACCTGAATTTCGGAGAGATCTTCCTCCGGCAGGAATCCCTTCGGGATCACCCAGAATTCCCAAATGGTGCCTCCTAGAATGGCCACTCCGAGGATCATGATGGCTAACCGATGCCGCAGCGACCAGCGCAGGCTGACGCCGTACCAGCGCAGCGAGCCCTCTAGAACGCCCTCGAGTTTGCGATAGAGCCAGCCATGATGTTGTTCATGCTCGGGACGAAGATAGCGGCTGCAAACCATCGGCGTGAGCGTCAGCGAGACCACGCCGGAAACCAGTACCGCGGAAATAATCACCACCGAGAATTCGTGCAGCAGGCGTCCGAAAACGCCGGCCATGAAGAAAACCGGAAGAAATACGGCCGCGAGCGAAAGCGTCATCGATAAGATGGTGAATCCGACTTCCTGCGAGCCGTCGTACGATGCCTGGAGCGGGCTCTTGCCCATCTCCATGTGGCGGACGATGTTTTCGAGCACGACGATGGCGTCGTCGACCACGAAACCCACCGATAGAGTTAAGGCGAGCAAGGATAAATTGTCGATGGTGTAGCCCAGCAGATACATCACCGCGAACGTGCCCACGATGGCCATCGGCAGGGCCAGGCTGGGGATGACGGTGGCGGAAACGTTGCGGAGAAACAGGAAAATAACCAAAACCACCAGCACCACCGCGAGCAGAAGCGTGAATTTTACGTCGTTGACGGATTCGCGAATGGGCACCGACCGGTCGTACTCAATCGAGAGGTCGATCGACGGAGGCACCAAAGTGTAAAAGTGTGGGATCAGTTTGCGGATACGGTTGACGATATCGATGGTGTTCGTGCCCGGCTGCCGCTGAACGGCTAACAGAATCCCTGGGATGCCGTTGATCCAGCTTTCCACGTAGCGGTCTTGCACGCCGTCGGCGACGGTAGCGATTTGGTCCAGCCGCACCGGAGCGCCGTTGCGGTAGGCGACGATGATGGGACGATAGGCGGCAGCGTCGTTCAGCTGGCCGTTGGACTCGAGGTTATACGCTTTATGCGGGCCGAAGAGCGTGCCCATGGGCATGTTCACGTTGGCGTTTTGAATCGCCGTTTCCACCTCATCGATGCCGATCTGGCGGCTGGCCATGGCGTCCGGATCGAGTCCAACACGCACGGCGTAAGTGGCCTGCCCATTGACGGTCACTTGCGCCACACCGGGAACCATCGAAATCTGCGTGGCAATAAGGCTTTCAGCGTATTTATCGACGTCGTAGAGCGGTAACGTTGGCGAGGTGACCGCCAGCAAAAATATCGACTGATCGGCCGGGTTCACCTTCCGGAAGGTCGGGGGATAAGGCATATTCGGCGGCAACTGATTGGCAGCAGCGGAAATCGCCGTTTGGACGTCCACGGCGGCGGAATTGATATTGCGGTCGAGCGAAAATTGCAGGGTAATCTCGGTGTTGCTGAGCGAGCTTGTCGACGTCATCGAATCGAGGCCGGCAATAGTGGTGAATTGCTTTTCGAGAGGGGTGGCCACCGAGGAAGCCATTGTCTCCGGGCTTGCGCCGGGAAGCCCGGCGGAGACCTGGATGGTCGGAAAATCCACATTGGGTAAATCGCTGACCGCCAGATCGCGGTAAGCGAGAATCCCGAATCCCAGGATGGCCAGCATCAACAGACTGGTCATCACCCGGCGCTCAATAAACAGCTTGCTAAGATTCATGGGATCCCAACGCTGCTAAATCGCTTTCGTGAAATACACCTTGATGCCCGGAGTCAGGTCCACCTGTCCGTCGGTCACCACGGTTTCTCCCGTAGAGAGGCCCTGCAAAATTTGGGCCTGATTGTTGATGGTTTCCCCTACCTTCACCTGCCGGACGTCAACCGTCATGTTGGGCTCTACCACGAAAACGAATTGTCCTTGTTGCCCGGCCTGCAGAGCTTGCGAAGGAACGACGATCACATTCTGCTGCTCGCCTAAACGAAGATGGACATTGGCGTACTGGCCGGGCCAGAGATGGTGATCGGCGTTGGAAAACGTGCCCATCAGCTCGATGGTTCCGGTATTCGCATCGACCGTGTTGTTGACGAAGGAAAGGTAACCGTTCTCGGGAATCGTGCTATCGGGCGGCGTTGCCTGCACCGTCAGGCGCGACCGCGCCATCGCCAGCTTGATCTGGCCCAGATATTGTTGGGGCACTGAAAAAACAACGTACAGCGGCGAAATTTGATTGATTACCACGAGCACGGGAGTGCTGTTGGCCGACACCGTAGCGCCCGGGTACACCAGCTGTGCCCCGGTTACGCCGCTAATGGGGGCGTAGATCGAGCAATAGGAAAGCTGAATTTTCGCGCCTTGGATGGCCGCTTCGTCGGCGGCAACAGTTGCTACGGCGGACGAAGAGGTCGCCTGATATTGGTCGTATTGCTCCTTCGAGACCACGCCGTCCCGAAACAGCTCGTTGTAACGCCCCAGCTCAGCGCTATCGAGTTCGTCTTGCGCCTTGTCCCTGGCCAGCGCCGCTTGGTCCTGCGAAAGCGTCGCCAGAAACGGCGCGTCGTCAAGCTTTACCAGCAGATCTCCCTGATGAACGAATCCGCCTGGCCGGTAATAGACGGTCTTGACGATGCCGGCTACCTGAGATTCGACGGAGACGGTTTTGAAGGCTTGGCCCGTGCCGATCGCATGCAACTCGATGGGAATCGAAGTCCGTTGCACTTTTGCAACGACCACCGGCACGGCGGATGCGCTCTGCGGCCGCGAAAGAGCGCCGCTGGTGCTCGATGTCTGCCCGGCGCCCGGGGCGTCGCTGCAGCCGGCCACAAGCAGCACCGCCAACAGAGAGATGGCCGCAAGGTTCTTAAAGCTGCCCATTATTTGCCTTGAAGCATGTATGCATACCCGACGAAAATCCGCGCCAAGCGGCCGTTCGCCTAGAAGACGCGCCAGCGGCAGGCTGCGAAAAATACCGCGTCCCAAACCAAGATTCTAACCGAACGAGGATTTCATCTTCGTTAAGTTTCGTTAAGTTCGACGCGTGGGTTTCGCGTTCCGTTTCGCGTGGCCGTCAGCGCATGCAGGAACGACGTGTTGATGCGGAGCGCGGCAACGCCCGCGATCCTTGGGTAGGCCGCTGGAGTCGCGGAGCGATGCCGAGACACGCGGCCGCGCTCACGCCCACTTATCGATCGATTCGCTGCGGGTGCGCTCCATGTTGGCGATTTGGAAGAAAGCATTGGCCTGGCCGCCGCAAACCACGAAATTGATCTGCCGTTCGGACACGAAGAACGGAATTTGCGCGTCGTCCGGCATTTTGTACCACGTGGCGTAAGGCTCTCGCCCCTGCAGCGCCAGCGGGTAGAGGTGAAACGGCGCGAGGAACGATTCCTTGAAGTCCTTCACCGTGCGCGTGGTGTTTTTGAAAACGTAATCGGTAAGCTTTTGCTTGTTGTCGTAGCCCTGCGCCACCAGCCGCTGCGCCACCAGCGGATCGAGAATTGCCAACGCGCCGGAACCTCCCACCATCGACTGGCACATGAAGCTAATCTGCTGGTCGAACATCGCCGGCTCCGCGCTGGCGCCCTTCGCGCCGTGTCCCTGGCGGACATCGGGTCCCATATACAAGCTGACGACGTTTTCCTCGCGCTTATGTCCGAATTGGACGTGAAGCGGCTCCCACGGGCTATTCTTCTCGTCTTCAACGATCACGCAATTGTTGTAATCCAGTTGGTTGCCTTGCGAGCCCTGGTAGGTATCACCGGGGATACCCGCGTTGCTGAGGTTCTTGCCCATCAGCGTCCACGACCGGCCGATGGTGGCGTTGGAGTGCGCGAACGGGCTCAGCGCGCCTAGGCCATAATTCATGTTGAGCTTGTCGCGGATGGGACCGTTTATTACGATCGCGCTGCTGCTCGAGGTGGTGGAACCGAACAACCCGAGCATGCCCACGGAAGCCATCGCCAGCACCACGGGGAAGTATTCAGGTCTGCATCCGGCCATCACCGCATTCACGGCGACTTGCCGGACGGTGTATCCCCAGCGCGAGGACGTGTAGCCCACACCCTGCAGCGGCGTCCGCAGCACCTCGTCGGGGCTGTGGCTGGTGCCTGTCAGCATGGCCTCCACTTTTTCTTCCGTGGGAATGATGATCGGCATGTAATCGGTCATGCCGTTGGTCATGAAGGTTTCTTGCAGATTGTCCGCGGTGTCTGTAAACGTAGCCGGGCCCGCGGCAATCGGTTCCACGCCGGACTTCATTTCATCCGCGAAGAGCGGCCTCGTCAGATCGTCCACGATTTCCTTCATGATCTGAATTCCCGATACCGGATCGGGATTCACGATATAGGCCGCGAGTTCCTCAGCCGTTTTGCCGCCGACGGGATGAGGTGTAAACACCTCGCGCAGGTGCGGCATGCCGTCCCTCGCCGCCGTGAGCTGTGATATTTCCTTATATGCAACAGTGCACATCGGAATTGCCGGAACGCCCATCTTTTCCATCGTTACGCAGTGACTCACGGTCGCTGGGGCGCAGCCTCCTCAATGCCCAATGGCCATGACCGTCGCGTAGCCGTTGGCTTCGATCTCGGCCCAGAGCTTTGGGTCGTCCGCCGCATACACGCCGGCTTTCTTGCGGAAGATGGTCTTCACGCCGGGCATGTTTTGCTGAAACCACGCCTGAATTTTCAGCAGGAGGGTCTCGCTGCCGTCAAAATGCGTGGCGTCGACCAAATAGATGGTTTTGCCGTCGAGGGAACTGGCGCGCGTCGCCATGGCATAGAGATGAACGGGAGGCGGCGTGCCCTTGGGGCTGACCGCCGTGATTTTGGGCTCGCCCTCCGCTCCTCGACGGGCGCTCTTCTTATTCTTCGCTTCCGTCGCGCGCGCATCCAGCAGCAGAGCGGGCGACAATCCGAGCATCGACAAAAGTTTGCGCCGATTCATTTCTCACCTCTCCAGGGCCTAACCAACAAGCGTGAACGCCCGACACTATAACAAGCCTGCCTTCAAAGGCCACGCAAAAATGGCGGGCGAGGTTCGGCGAAAAAAGCTGCCCTGCTAAACAGAGGAAAGGCGGCGAAAGGGTCAAGAAATGCCTGGAAAACCTTTGAGATTAGTGGCCACTCACACTAGTATGGCGCGGCGCGTGGGCGAGCCCGGTGTTGTCGCGCCGGGCCGCGAATTCGGAGGAATCCTTGACCATCGAAGACGGCCGGCGACCCGCTCGAACGAAAGTTCCGCCGCCGTGGATCGTCGGCATGGCCATTTTCCCGTTCGGCCTCGTCATGGGGTTCACTGTCACGGCCTTGCCCTTTCTGCTGACCCACCTGGGCATTCCGCTCTACAGGGCGGCGGAGGTCAGCGGCATCGTTATGTCGCCCACGTTCTGGGGATTCTTGCTGCAGCCTCTAATGGACACCGGCCTTACCCGCCGCGCCTACACGTGGCTTACGACGGGCGTTTCGGCGATTTGCCTCGCGGTCGCTTTGATTCTGCTGTCCGTCGCGCATCTGGGAATTGCCGCGGCGCTGTTGCTCGTTGCCGAGCTCTCGATGGTTCTGTATTCCGGCGCGGTCACGGGATGGACGGCGCAATTTACGCCCGATTCGCTGCGCGGCTCGGTGAGCGGCTGGACGAACGTCGCGAATCTGGGCGGCGGCGCGCTCGGGTCATTGGTTGTGATGTCCCTCGCGCCGCATGTATCGGCGCACCGGCTCGGGCTCGGACTGGGCGCTGCGATTGTGCTGGGCGCTGCGCCCGCACTGCTTTTTCCGGAGGCGACGCGCTCTGCCTTCCGCTTCCGCCAAATTTTCACTGACGCGCTAAAGACCACGTGGCGCGCGTGCAAAACGAAAGAGGTACTTACCGGCTTCGCGGTGTTTCTGGTTCCAGCCAGCGCGGAAGCGGCCATCAATCTGTTTTCCGGTATGGGCGACGATTTCCATACGCCAACTTCGACGGTGGTTTGGGTCACCGGCGCCGGGTGCGCCATCACCGCATCGATTGGCGCGCTGCTGGGTGGGTATGCCGCGAATCGGGTTTCGCGGGGGCGCTTGTATCTTGGCGCGGGGCTAGTCACCAGCTTCGTGGCGCTTGCCATGGCGCTCGCGCCACATACACCGATGGACTTCATTCTTGGCGCGCTGGTTTACAACGGACTCGCTGGAGTGGTGTACGCGGCCTTCAATGCTTTCGGGTACGAACTGGTGGGCAATAATAGTGCGGTGGCCAGCACGCAGCTGGGCTTGTTCTCCGCATCCACAAATTTTGCCATCGTTTACATGACCTGGGCCGATGGGCTGACCTCGAAATCTTTTGGCGTGACCGGCCTGCTGCTGACGGACAGCCTCGCCAGCATGGTTTCTGCGATCCTACTGCTGATTCTTCTACGCAAGCTGCTCACGCGGCCCCGCGGCGACGATGCGGAGTTGCTCGTCATCCCCAGCCTTGCTTCCAGCGCCGAGCCCGCCGACTGACGATTTCCAGTTTCATGATTTGCGGGGATCCCGCCGTATTTCAGCACGCGATACTCTCCACTGTGCCGTCTGGCACTTGTGATGACAAAGTGAGTCACACGAAAAAAGTATCCGTGCGGGATGTACGCTATGGCTTTAGGCACATTGAGCGGCTGCTGCGCCAGGCTGAAGAATTCCAGGTTACCAAGCGCCGGCGAGTCATCGCCCGGTTCGTGCCGCCGACTTCTTGCATGTCGACGCGGCTCTGGAGTTAGAAGTCGATTTTCTGTGCACCTTCGATGAGCGCCAGCGGAGCCTTGCGCGCGCCGTTCACCTCAAGCTGAACTGAACGAACCGGCCGCCCGCCACTTGGGGGAGGCGCAACCCTTTACGTTAGGTCACGCTCACAAACTGGGCGGGACTTGTGTCGAGGCGGCGCCGAGAATTTTCAGGCTGTGCTTTCCTTGCACGAACACCACCACATGCAAGTTGGCGCGATTCCAATGCGAATTGAACTTCACGCGGGCGCTGCCGGAAAATCCGCTTTGATCTTTGGCTCTCGCGACGCCAACCTTCTGTAGGGTCCGCAACACGGCGGCATGGTACAGCTGATGTCCGGCATTCTCGCCCGCGCTTACCGACGAGTGCAGGCCGTCTTCAGTGACTGCTAGCCAGACGTCCGCATCTCCTTGCGCTTTGGCAGCCGCGAGACTTCCCACCGATACGGAAAATTCTTGCGCGTCCTTGCCGTCCGTGTTTCCGGGCGTGAGCGTGACCGCGACTTGCGGACTCAGCGACGCGATCTCAATCGTCCGCTCGGCTGCAGCGGTAAAGCTGCCCACTAGCTGGCTTTCGCCATCAACTACCATCTGTGGCGTGTATTCCGTGCCGGCCTTCAGCTTTTCCACATAATCCTGTTGCCTGAGGGTCCATTCCGGCGACGAGAAGGGGTCGACCCAGCCGTCGTGGTTCCAGTAGTCCACGTGCTCCTCAATCGCGATCACTTCCACGCGCGGGATCGGCTGCCGATGTTCCAGATTCTTCAGCAGCTCGTCGGCAGGCGGGCAATCGGAGCAGCCCTCCGAAGTAAACAGCTCAACGACGACAGGCCTGCGCGCTGATGCTGAGGGATTCTGCGTTACCGTAGGCGCAGCTCCGGCGCTGCACCAGCAAGCCAAGCAGGAGACCAGAACAATAGGCTTGAAAAATCGGGTAACTGCACGCATGATCATCAGCGATTCTCGCCCGATTGCCCGAGCCGCATCGTCGTAAAATCACGGTCCGAATCGAGCTTCCCGGGGAACTTTTCCTCGTACGAGGATAATCCAGAGCAGATGATCTCATGAAATGGAGAGAATCCGAACGCCTTCATCTCGCTCATGGCCTCTTTCGCGGTCCATTTCTCGTCCGCCATACGATACGCCGCAACCATCATTCCAGTGCGGTCGATTCCAGTGTTGCAATGGACGAAAACCCTCTTGCCGGGATTTTTGCGCAGCAAGTTCAGGAAACGAGCGATCAGCGCGTCCTTCGGACGCATGCAGAACCATGGAATTGGCACGTACCGCATGCCCAGCTTGGTTACGATGTCTCGCTCGCTCCGGCGATTTCCGCGAAGATCCACGACGATGGCGACGTGCATCTTGGCAAGTTCCTCGAACCCCTCCTTTGTCGGCTGCGCGCCGCGGTACAGTGTGGGAGTCACTTCGCCCAGGTTCGGCAGTCCCTCCACGATTAGCTTGCGCGCGAATTTCATTCGAGTGCCCGCTTGAAAATGTGTATTGGCCTGTGCAGGGAACGCAAGGCTGCTAGCGATCGCTGGGTGAGGAGGGAAAGTCAGAAAAAGGAACATAGCAGTCGTTATTCTCTTCCGGCTCAGGAGATTTAGTACTGGCATCATCGCGGAAAGTGAGGGCCATCCAATAGTAGCTCAAATTGAAGTCCGATTCCTGACGACGGAGCTTCGCCTTGCCTCGCGCGCTTTTGGAGGGTTGCCGGGTCTTGGCAAGCCGCGAGAATCATGGGAAGTGGAATCCGAGCATAACCGGCATATAATGCGCGGCACTTGAAGGTCAGAACGGCCGACGGGCCAAGACGCGGAAGGGCGAGGAGGCGGCGATGGGAGCGGTGGAAAAGAAGAACGAGAAAATCGTGAGGGATTTTTTCAAGGCGCTGAGCTCGGGGAGACTGGAAAAAGTGCGGCCGCTGTTTCACGAGCGCGCCACCTGGAAAGTGATGGGCACGGGCATCCCCGGCGAAGGCGAGCGCAAGGGACGCGACAACATCATCGACAATTTTCTGGCGCCGGTGCGCGGCATGTTCGTCGAAGGCGATCCGAAGGTGCACATCGACAAGCTGATTTGCCAGGGCCCGTTCGTCGCCGTGGAAGGGCGCGGTCTTGGAAAATTCAAGGACGGGCGCCCGTACTCCAACCGCTACGCCTACGTGCTGGAGCTCAAGGACAACAAAATTTACAACTTTCGCGAATACATGGATACCTACTACGTGAGCCAACTCGGCGTCTCGCCCGATTAACCGTACTCTCGCCAGTCGTCGCGTTCTCCCGTGGAAGCGCCGGGTTTCGAAATGTGAGGCTTCCACAGTACCGTAAATGCATCAGCTAAATCTCGCAGCGTTCGACTTCCGCAATGCGCCCAACGGAAAGTACGTTCACTTTCGAAATAAAAACGTAAGCAGGAAGAGGGCTAGGCGGGGGCTTAGGAGCTTGAGGGCGTTGCGGGCTTCCTGCGGCGTCAACTTGGCGGTCATCGGCATGGAGCCGAATACTTTGCCGCGGATCAGCAGCTTGCCGTCTTCCGCTTCGAGCGAGTTGACCTGCATCAGCTCGCTATTGTCCTGCCCGTAGATTTTCATCATTAGATTTTCATCATCGCTTGGTCACAACTCTCCGTCGAATTGCCTGCTGCGCGCTGTCATCGGACCGCTTTGACCCCCACGGGCGCGCGCTGGCCAATTTTGTCAAAATTGATTTTCAAGTCTTCGCACATTTTCATCGCGGTGGCGCGGCCCGCACCGAAAACTCCTCCGCCGGGATGCTGGAAGGGGCCTACAAGGTACAGGCGGTCGATTCCGGGCACCGTGTTCTGTCCCAGATCGGGCGTCGGCCGATGCGCGCCGGATTGATAGAGGTACGGCGCAGCGCCGTGCAGATCGCCTCGCTGAAAGCTTTCGGAACAGCGCTCGAGATCTAGCGGACTGTCGCACACATAAGCGATGATATTTTGCGGCGTCAGATTTTCGCAGAACCGCGCCGTGCGCTCGATCATCTTCTGCGCGAACGCGTCTTTCACTTTGTCCCAGTGCGCTGGTCCGCCATCGGGATGCGAGTAGGGCACATAGTCCCAGACATGAAACGTGGATTTGCCGGGAGGGCATCGCGTTGGGTCGTGGTTCGACGGGCACGCCACTCCCAGCAAAGCGCTATCGGGAATGCGGCCGTAACGAAGCGCGTCGAAATATTCGCGCAGCACTGTCATATTCGCCGGGACGAGGTCGGTGAAATAAGCCCTGGCCACATGCGGACCGGCTTTGAAACGGAGTGGCGTATTCAGCGCGCCGTGAACTGTGAAGCAGGAATTCGCGGAAAGCTCCACGCGCGCCGCATCGCGCGTGATGCGCGGCTCGACACCCACAACGTACTTGCCGAGAAAGTGTGGATGAATGGAGCCAATCACGGCGTCCTTCGCCAGATTCTCTGCGCCGTCGGACGTGCGCACGCCTGCTGCGCGGCCGCTCTTGACGATCACCTGCGAAACGGAAGAGTTGTTGCGCACTTCTCCGCCGTGATCCTCGATGCAGCGAATCAGAGAAGCGGTGAGCGCCCCGCTGCCGCCGACGGCGACGCCGATTCCGTAGGTTTCCATGAAGCCGAGAAAAACGAAGATGCCAATGCCGGTGCCTTTTTCCTCGGGCCCAGTCAGGTTTTCGGAAACCATGCGCATCAGAAACAGGCGCACGTGCTCATCCTCGAAATTATCGAGGATGATGTCGTACGGGCTTTTTTGCATGTAGGCGAAAAGCTCGCGGCCTTCGACGCTCTGGTCCATCATCGCTAGCATCGCCCCCATGGGAGGCGGCGGAGTGTAGAACGACGCGGAAATCATCGGCAGGTACTTCATGGCCGTGTCGGCGAAGTGGAGATAGGTCTCCGCGTCTTTTTGGGAGAAGCGCGCGATCTCCTGATAATTTTTCTGGCGGTCGCGATAGAGGCCGATCGTCGAGCCGTCCTCGAAAACGGTCATGAACGGAATTTCGGGATAGACGTATTTCAGGCCGTAGCGCGAAAGGAGCCCCAGCTCGTCATTCTTAATCAGCGGATTGCCCTGAATAAAAATGTGGCCGGTGCTGAAGCGGTCGTGGAGATAGCCGGGGCCGGTAAGCTCTGCGGTGACTACGCCGCCGCCGAACCAGGGATTGCGTTCCAGCACCAGCACTCTTTTGCCCGCGGAGGCAAGGTAGGCGGCGGCAACGAGGCCGTTGTGGCCGGAGCCGATCACCACGATGTCATGTGCGGTGGGCACGTCTGCTTCTCCTGTTGACTGGCATCGGGGGCGGCACCGTCCGCAAAGCTCCCGCGCGGCGACACTTTAATCTCAAATTTCGATTGCACCTAGTCCGAATTTGAATTTGCGTCACGTGGAGGTGTGTTCCTAGAGTGGTATATGAACGCGCAGATTGGGTCGGGCGAACATCGCGATATCGAAGTTCTCCACGAAATTGGGGAACGCATAGCAGCCTCCGATCCGCTTTCGACGGTGCTGAAACTGGTGGTCGAATTTGTTTCGGTAGTGGTGCGATGCGATTCCTGTTTCATTTACGTGCTGGATGGCGCGGAGCTTACATTGCGGGCTTCGCAGAACCCGCACGACGAGGTGGTGGACCGGCTGAAAATTCGCATGGGGCAGGGCATCACCGGTTGGGTGGCGGAAAACCGCCGCCCCGTTGCCATCGGCGAAAACGCGTCGCTCGATCCGAGATTTCAGGCGTTTCACGAACTGCCGGAGGACCGTTACGAGGCGTTTTTGTCCGTGCCGATACTTTGCCGCGACAAGCTGGTCGGAGTGATCAACGCGCAGCATCGCGAGCCGCGCGAACACACCCGGCGCGAGGTTCATCTGATATCCACGATCGGTTTTTTGGTCGGTCCGGAAATCGAGATGGCGCGGCTGGAAGCGGAGAGCATGAAGTCGTCGGAGCTGGCCGAGGCGCGGCGCACGGTGGAAGCGGCGCAGACAATTCTGGCGAGCATGCTGCGGATCGACGAAGAGGATGCGTACCTGGTGATGCAGAAAGAGAGCCGCGACCGGCACAAGTCGATGAAAGAAGTGGCGGACGCGATTTTGCTGGTGAATGGAATTGTCGCCGCGCGGTGAGAGTCGAAATCGGGCTCGCAGCAGATCTTCGCTCGACCGGCCAATTGGGGAGAGATTCTCCGGCGCCGCGCTCCTCAGAATGACGCCGCGTGCGGATAAAGATTTCGGATTCATCGGCGGCTAGCGCGTGGAAGCGCGGTACATCCGAATCGGGTTGATGACCATGCTCAGCGGCGTTTCGAGTTGATTATCGAGATTTTCGGTCAGCTCGCCTTGGTGGCTGCTCTTTACGACGAAACTCCAGTCGGTGGTTTGCGCGTAGGCGTCTTTTTGCGCGACGGTGAAGATCAGTGCACCATCTTTGAAGCGCGGGCTGATGACGGGCGAGACGCCGATGTCGATATGGGTGCCGTCAGTCAAATTGCCCAGCTTATCGACGGCGATCTCGAAATTGTTGAGCGTGCCTTCGAGCGAGCCGCGCTTTTCGCGCAGCACCAGGATTGCGAACACTTTTCCCTGAAAACTTGCTTTCCACGTGCCGACGTAGGCGCGCAGATTGGGAGCAGCGTTAGCGGATGAATCGCGTTGCCGGCGCGCGCCCGAGGACGGCGCAGCGATACTGGCTAAAAGCGCGCACGCGAGGGAGCAGCTGAGCAGTACGGTGCCGTTTCGCGAAAACTTGGTTGCCCGACGTTCTTCGAAGTTCATCGACTTGTCTCCCGAAATCACGCCTACGATCCCGTCGAAGAATAATGCCGCGTGCCGAAATTCCACAAGAAAATCGAGAGCGCCAAGAACGCGGCGGCGACCACCGGAACGAGCGGCGCGTATTCGGGAACCACGGCGCGGCCCAGCATGCGCACGCTGGGATAAAAAGAAGCAAGCCCGAAGGGAACGATCCAGCACAGGACGAATTGCACGCCGCCACTATAGATGGTGAGCGGATAACGGCCGAAGGCGATCACGTTCCATATTGGCGGATGGACGCCGACGCGGTCTTCGAACCAGAAGGTAGCGGTGGTGAGCATCAGGAACACAGCGACGTAGATCACGCTGGCGCAGATTTCGAAGAACACCAGCAGGGCGATTTTGCCGAGCGGCCAGGCGATATACAGATGCGCCGACGCCCACCACATGCAAAATGCTCCGGTGATGATTCCTTGCACCGCTTCCAGGCGAAACGTCTCGAACAGGATTTGAAACAGCGAGGAAATCGGGCGCAGCAGGATGCGGTCGAATTTCCCTTCGATGATGTAGTCGTTGCCGAAATTGTAGAGGTTTCCGGCGATGATGTTGAAGACGCCGTAGGGCACCAGCGAAAAACCGTAGAGGAACAATTCTTCCGGGAAGCTCCATCCGGCGAGTTTGGGGGCTTTTTGGAACAGGATGATGACGAAGGCGAGGCCGAAAATCGTAGCCGCGAAACTGGCGATCAGGCTGACGATGAAGTCGCCGCGATAGCCGAGCTGCACTTTGGCGTATTGCGTGAAGTAGTCGTAGAGCAGGCCGAGGTGACGGGCGAGGTTGCGCGTGAGGCTTTGGCGCGATTCGGGGCGCGATGGCTGGGGTGCGGGTGAGATGGGCTGGGATGTCGACATTATTTTTTCACGCGGATCTTTGCTTTCGTTTGGAGAAAGGCAAAAGCAGATCCCTCACGCCGTTCGCAAAAAACGTGCGAACGGGTTCGGGATGACAGCGCGATCGCAAACGATCGCTTCGAATCTGCGCTCCGTCCCGAAGAAGTGGTTGGGCGCGTATTCCAGAGGCCCTCTCGCATTGCGGCCAAAGAGAGATCCTTCGGTCGCTTCGCTCCTTCAGGATGACAACCTACGACAGCGCCGAAATTTAAGGTTCGCGTTTTCATCTCAGCCTCCCTGAATGCTTAGGCGGCGGAGGGAATGATTCCACCAGAGATGCGCGATGACCAGAAGCGCGACGACCCAAGCCCATTCGGCGGCGAGCGCGTGCAGTGCTTCGGGGCGGCTTAGCTTTCCAAGATAAATTTGCAGCGGCGTGAAAGCGATGTGCTCGAAGGGCAGCCAAGCCATCACGATGCGAATTTTGTCCGGGAAGAAGGCCATCGGCAGCAGCAGGCCGGACAGTAATTCGATCAGCCATTGCTTGGCGCGGACCAGTGCGAGGATCGATTTCAGCGGAATGGCGCAGGTGCCGATGATGAAGCCGATAGCCGCCATGAGGAAGAAGCTGCCGAGAGTGGCCAGCAGAAACATGCAGAAGTCCTGGCGCGAGGCGGGGGCCTGCATCGGGAAAATAAAGGTGATCAACAGCGCGGTCGGGACGGTGAGCAGACCCAGGCGGAAGGCCGATTCGCCCATGGCGCGGGAAATCCACATCCACGGGACGGACACGGGCTTGATCAGGTCCATAGCGATTTTGCCGTCGATGACTTCATACGCCATTTCCTGGTCGATGGTATTGCTGTAGAACGAGCGGATGATCCAGCCGACGCTGACGTAGGTGATCATCTGAGACATGTTGTATCCGGCGATGGATTGGCCGTTGTGATAGACGGCGCTCCAGATGAAGTAGTAGATGGTGACGTTGAGCGAGTAGGTGACGATCCCGGTGAAATAGCGCAGGCGGAAGGCGAGGATGTTGACGAAGCCCACACGGCCGAATTCGGCGTAGGGTGCCAGCGTGTCGATCAGCGCGCCCATGGCGGCAGCTCAGTTGTGAAGCGGCTCGGGACGCGGCAGAAGATCGGGATAACCGGTGAAGATTTGCGGGAAAATCGCAGGCAGCAAGTTGCACCGAGACGTTCCGCCCTTGGTCGGACGCGACCGAGCATTTTCGATGGTTTACGAGGTGCGAAGGTCGATTGACCGTCCCGCCCTGAAGCGATACTTGAGCGGGAAGAAAAGGCGAATCCACTTCGCGCTGCCCGTAGATCGCGGCGAATGCGCGATTGGCGCGTGGCGCCCGACGTCGAGTTCGAGTTGTGCGCACCCAGTTTCATTCATCTCCAGAGCGAATGGCGCCCCGACTTACGCTAGCAGGATTCACCGGCAAATTCTATCAGGCAAAGACCCTCCGCAGAATTGCGTACACCGCGTTTGCTGAAGATAGCGGAGATTGGGAAGAAACTTTTGCAGACGCAAGGGGGGCTCCAAGGCGCGCGCCCTCTGCGCAAAACGCAAAGGATTCGACACCCGGAATTACGACAGCAGATTCCGAAGACGGCAGATTGGTGACGTGGGTCACGCGAAGGGGTGACTTGAATCACGGCTGGGCGGCCGGAAGTCGATGTATTCATAAGAACGCCGGGCGGTGCGCCGCAGAAGAGGAGAGTTGGGATGAGCAGCCATACGATTGACACTGAAATCGAAGAGCAGATTCCGGGGACGTACATTTTTGATGGCGAAGCGGCGATGAAGGGCTACGCGCTGAACAAGATGTGCTATTCGTTCAACGATGCGGCAAATCGGGCGGAATTTCTGCGGGATGAAGAAGCCTACTGCCGGAAATACGGGCTCACGGACGAGCAGCGCGCCGCGATTCGCGAGCGCAACGTGCTGGCGCTGATCCATGCGGGCGGGTGCATCTACTATCTGGCGAAATTCGCGGGAATCTTCGGGCTGAACGTGCAGGACGTGGGCGCGCAGCAGCGGGGCATCAGCGTGGAAGCGTTCAAGAAGCTGATCAAATCGCAAGGAGACTGACATATGGCACGAGTGGTTGGCGGTCTGACGACCTCGCACATTCCGGCGATTGGCAACGCGGTGCCGCGCGAAGCGCAACTGCGGGATGATCCCTACTGGAAAGAATTTTTTGCGGCGTATCCTCCGGCGCGCGAATGGCTGGGCAAAACGAAGCCGGGCGTAGCGGTGGTTTTTTACAACGACCACGGGCTGAATTTTTTCCTGAACGCGATGCCGACGTTCGCGATTGGCGCGGCGACGGAATACAAGAACGCCGATGAAGGCTGGGGGATTCCAACGACTCCTCCATTCAAGGGCGATCCGAAGCTTTCGTGGCACATCATCAATTCGGTGGCCGGCGAGAATTTCGACCTGACCACTTGCCAGGAGATGCTGGTGGACCACGGATTCACCGTGCCGATGCAGCTTTTCTGGCCGAACTTTTCTTGCGGCGGCGTGCGAACGATTCCGGTGGCCATCAACACGGTGCAGCATCCGCTGCCTTCGCCGGCTCGATGCTTCGCGCTGGGGCAGGCGATCGGACGGGCGATCGAATCGTATACCGAAGATCTGAAAGTAGTGGTGCTGGGAACCGGGGGTATGTCTCACCAGCTCGATGGCGAGCGCGCCGGATTCATCAACAAAAAGTTCGACCTGCTGTGCATGGATAAGATCGTGAACGAACCGGAAGCGCTGACGCGCTACTCGATCCACGAACTGGTCCGCGACGCGGGGGCACAGGGAGCGGAATTTATCCTGTGGCTCGCAATGCGCGGCGTGCTTTCACAGCACGTGCGGAAGATACACAGCAGCTACCACGTGGCGATTTCGAACACTGCGACTGGCCTCCTGGTGCTCGAAACCGCCGCGTGAAGAAGCTGGGGAACGACGCATGCCCGAAAAGCTGAAATGTTTTGGGACGATGGGACCGCGCTTCGTTCCCCAGGCCGGATCCGATAGATTCACTACACTCACAGCCGGCACGCCCGCTCTTGCGGATTCTTGCGCCGTTGAATTCCACCTAATGCGATTCGCGCACAACTCCGTGAATGGGCTGCGCACCGAAATGATAGGTGGCCGGCGAAGGGCCAGTGGAAAGATTCGTAAACACCAGCGTGATATTCGAAATCTCGAGATCTGGGCCGCCGCCAAGACAGACCTGCAGCGGCACTGGAGCCCCGAAGGGAGATCCTCCATTGCCAGTAATGTTTGCCAGGCCGGTAACCTCCAACTGCCAGGTGTAAGTCGGGTAGGGAGTGATGCCAGTGGGGCAGTCGGTCTGGGGCGGATTTTGAATTAGCGTGGCTGCCTTCATCGTGATGTGGTGCGTATGCTGGCGGCGGGTGTCAGTAGTGGTCCCGGCGCCAGCGCCTAAATCAGACAATTCCATCGTTAGAGCTGCTGAGAAATCGGCCGTGCCGGTATGCTGGTGCAGGTCGACGGACCAAGGGCCGCGAAGCTCCCAGGGGCCAGCCGACGGATTGGTCGACACAGGAAAGTCGTTGATTACACCGTGGTAGTGGATGGTCCCGTCGTGACCGAAGCCGTGGGAACCATCGCGCGCAGAGGCGGTCCAGCCGGCTGCGATTGCCCATACCGAAATGAGACAGATTCCAAACCAGATTCGCTTGCCTTTCATAGGTGACCTCCAAGAATTGAGAATCGCGGCCTTGCCGCCCGCGCTCGCCAGGGCGGTTAGAAATCGAAGCGGAGCAGGTTTTCAGGCGCGGCGGCCGGCCGCTTTTGCGCCGTCCTAGAGTGGGTTCTTCTGCGCGGAGGCTCAACCCGCAATGCGCGGAGTGGCGCGTCTGCCGTCAAATGGGTAGTGGCCGGTTTTGAATCTCAGTCTAGTACCAGTACAGAAACCGACCCCGAACCGCCATTACGAAGGCAAAGAGGATCGGTGTGTCTGCCGCTGGCGGGGATACTCGCCCTAAGTGTATTCGT
>Ga0335074_10000215_pt1 | contig 88550 bp, 69 predicted proteins | sample Lox_Sample_23_FD_206715 | JGI IMG/M metagenome (GOLD analysis project Ga0335074, IMG submission 206715) | Soil microbial communities from Loxahatchee National Wildlife Refuge, Florida, United States - Lox_Sample_2.3 | ecosystem: Environmental > Terrestrial > Soil > Wetlands | place: USA... | reverse complement strand
GGCTCGTGCCGCTGCTCGACCAGTCGGGTCAGTGGGAACAGTCCCTGAGCGCCGATGAGCAGCAGGCGCTTGGCTTCGCCCGGATCGCGCTGCGGCAGCCCTCGTGGGTCATCTTCGATGACGTGCTCGGGTCACTCGACGGTTACACGCTCGAGCGCGCGCTCGATGTGCTCGCCCACGATCTGGGGCAGGCCGGCCTGATCCACATCGGCAGCACGCGGTCGCGGGATGACTTCTTCCCCCAGGTGCTTCACCTCACCAAGGACCCGGCCTCCCGCCGGCTTCCCCGCAGGCGGTCCGCGGCGCCTCAACTCGCGTGGCAGGCGGGCTGAGGGGCGAGGTCCCGCAGCTCGAGGGTGAGCTCGAGGAGACCCTGGGCGTTCGGCTCGATGCGGAACCCGGAGGCGGCGGCGAGCTTCAGCATGCGCGTGTTGCCGGTGAGCGCTTCCCCGGTCAGGCGTTGCGTGCCGCGCTCGCGGCAATAGCGGATGAGCTTCTCGAGGAGCACGTGGCCGAGTCCGCGACCTTTCAAATCGGAACGCACGAGCACGGCAAACTCCGCCTGAAGATTCTCGGGATCGGCGCTGGCGCGCACCACCCCCAGTGTCTCCGCGCTCCCGTCCCCCGCGGTCGCCGCGGCGATGAAGGCCATCTCCCGCGCGTAATCGATCTGGGTCAGATGGGCGAGATCCCGCTCGGACAGCTCGCGCACGGCCGCAAAGAACCGCATGCGCAGGTCCTCGGGGTCGATCCGCGCGAGAAACCTGCGGTGCTGGTCGAAGTCCTCCGGCCGGATGGGCCGCAGGAGAATCGTCCGACCGCCAAAGACCACGCTCTCCTCGAGCTCGCTCGGATACGGGCGGATCGCAAAGCGCTCCGTGCCGCTGAGACGCGTCGGCTCGACGCGGATGCGCGCATCGAGCGCCAGCACCCCATGATCGTCCGCGAGGAGCGGATTCACATCGAGCTCGGCGAGCTCCGGCACGTCGGCCGCGAGCTGCGAGATCTTGACGAGGGTGCGCTCGATGGCGGTCAGGTCGGCAGGGGGATGATCGCGATAGCCCGCGAGCACGCGGTGTACGCGGGTCCGGGAGATCAGGTCGCGCGCGAGCGTGGCGTTGAGCGGCGGCAGCGCGAGGGCCCGGTCACCGATCACCTCGACGGCGGTCCCGCCCTGTCCGAACACGATCGTGGGTCCAAACGTCGCATCCACCGCGACGCCGGCAATCAGCTCGTGCGCACCCCCGCGGCGAATCATCTTCTGCACGGTGAAACCCTCGAGGCGTGCGTTCGGCACGCGCTCGCGGCAGCGCACGAGCATCGCCGTCGCGGCCTGCTGCAGCTCCCCCGCTGTTTCCAGATCGAGCGCGACGCCGCCCACGTCGGACTTGTGGGAGATGTCCGGCGAGAGGATCTTGAGCGCGACGGGATAGCCAATCGCCCCGGCCGCGCGGGTGAGCTCCGCGGCGTCGCGGGCAATGCGCGCCTCGACCACCGGAATGCCGTAGGCCGCGAGGACGTCCTTCGCTTCAGGCTCGGTCAGAACCGAGCGGCCTTCCTGCAAAACGCGAGCGATGATCGCCCGGACCGTGGCCGTATCGGGTTTGAACCCCTGCATCATCGAGGCAGGCGCCTCGAGCAGCAATGCCTGGCTCTCGTGATAGCGAGCGACGTGCAGAAAGGCTCCGACGGCCTCCTCGGGCGTCGAATACACCGGCAGCTCGGCTGTCACGGATGGGGCTGCGGAATTGCCCTCGCTGCCCATCCAGCAGGCGATCGTGGGGCGGGGAGCCTGCGAAAGAACGGGCGTGCAGGCCGCGGCCACCTCCGCGACGGATGCGACCGCCGTCGGTGAGTGAATCACGAGCACGGCATCGACCTGCGGGTCCGCGAGCACCGGACCGAGTGCGGCAAGATACCGCTCCGGGCGCGCATCCCCGCCGATGTCGAGCGGATCGCCGTGCGACGAGGCCGGCAGGAGCGCATCGAGTCTCTGCAGCGTCCCGGGGCTGAGCTCGGCGAGCTGTCCGCCCTGGCTCGTCAGAGCGTCGGTCGCCATCACGCCGGGGCCACCCCCATTGCCCACGATCGCAAGGCGCGGACCTGCGTAGGGCTTCGAGCGCGACAGGATTTCCGTGGCATCGAAGAGCTCACGCGTGGTGTCGACTCTCAGAAGTCCGGCGCGGCGGAATGCCGCTTCGTACACGGCATCCGATCCCGCAAGGGCCCCGCTGTGCGAGTGGGCGGCGCGTGCCGATGCGCTCGTGCGGCCGGCCTTCACGACGATGACGGGCTTGTTGCGCGCTGCAACCCGTGCCGCCGACATGAACTTGCGGGCATCCGTGATCGACTCGATGTAGAGCAGGAGCGCCCGCGTGGTCGGCTCTCGGCCGAGATAGTCGAGCAGGTCACCGAAGTCGACGTCCGCCGCATTGCCCAGCGAGACGAAGTGTGAAAAGCCGATCTGCTTCGCGTGCGCCCAGTCGAGCAGAGCCGTCGTGAGCGCGCCGGACTGCGCGATGAATGCGAGATTTCCCGTGCGGGCCCCGATATGGGCGAAGCTGGCGTTGAGCCCGATGCCCGGGACGAGGAGCCCGATGCAGTTTGGCCCGAGAATGCGCAACGTGAAAGGCTCGGCCGCCTTGCGCATCGCGCTCGCGATCGTCTCGCCGTGGAGCGTTTGCTCGAGGCCCGCGCTGATGACGATCGCGGCGCGCGTTCCCCGCGCGCCGAGCTCGGCGATCAACGCCGGAATACCCGCCGCAGGGGTGCACACGACCGCTAGGTCGGGCGCTTCCGGCAGCTCCCTGACGGTGCGGTAGGCGCGCACGCCCGCGACCGTCTCGTGCCGCAGATTGACGGGCCATACCGGTCCGGCGAATCCCCCGCTCAGGAGATTGTGCATCACCGTGACGCCAACGCTGTGGGGCCGATCGGACGCGCCGATGAGCGCCACGGAGCGGGGCTTGAACAGGTGCTCGAGGTTGCGTCGGCTCATGCTTGAATGTACCCACGGGGAGTGCCGGCGCAGTATGCGTATATCCGCCTAGCCCCGGCGCGTCAGCCTGCGGAACATACCTAGCGACGCACGAGCGGGCTGCATGGATAATTTGTGCTAATTTGTACCCGGTGGCGAGCATGAATGCCCGTGCAGAATCTCTTGAATCAGACACCGCTGAATCAGACACCGCCGAAATGACATCGCCCGATCCCGACGAGCGGCTGGCCGAGACCTCCGCGCAGGGATCCGAAGGCCTGCATGGGCGCATGCTGCAGGTCTCGCGCCTCGCGACGATCGGGGAGATGGCGGCCGGCGTCGCGCACGAGCTCAACCAGCCCCTCACGGCGATCGCCAACTACGCGCAGGCGTGCGAGCGGCTGCTCGGCAAGCCGGGGGCCGATCTCGCCGACGTGCGTGCGGCGCTTCGCGAGATCGCGGCCCAGGCCGCGCGGGCGGGCGAGATCATCCGGCGGCTGCGCAGCCTCGCCCGCCCGCACAACCTGGAGCGGGCCCCCGGCGAGGTGAACGGGGTCATTCGGGAGATCCTCGAGCTGATGCAGACCGACGCCCGGTTGCATCGCGCGCAACTGCGGCTGGAGCTTGCCGAGAACCTGCCGATGCTCATGATCGATCGCGTCCAGATCCAGCACGTCATCTTGAACCTCGTCCGCAACTCACTCGAGGCGTTCGGACCCACCGACGGCCGCGTCGCGGCGATCACCATCCGCACGCGGCGCACCCCGGCTGGCGAGGTCGAGGTTGCCATATGCGATAATGGCCCCGGTCTCGCCGAGGAAGCACTGGGGCGGATGTTCGACCCGTTCTTCTCGACCAAGCAGAGCGGAACCGGCCTCGGTCTTCCGATCAGCAATACGGTCGTGCGCAATCACGGCGGCACACTCGGCTACCGGCCCAACGAGCCCGGAGGCGCCTGCTTCTACTTCCGTCTTCCAGCCGAGATGGGGGAGTGATTCCGGTATGAAAGAGCCCACGCCGACCATTTTCGTCGTGGACGACGACGAGGCGGTACGCAACTCGCTGCGCTTTCTGCTGAAGTCGGTCAGTCTGCCGACCCAGGTGTTCGCGTCCGCCGCGGAGTTCCTGCAGGGCTATCAGGCAAGCCAGCCGGGTTGCCTGGTCCTCGATGTGCGCATGCCGGCGATGAGCGGGCTCGAGCTGCAGCAGCAGTTAAATCTGCGCGGGGCGACCATACCCGTGATCTTCATCACCGGCCATGGCGACATCCCGATGGCGGTCGAGGCGATGCAGCACGGTGCATTCGACTTCCTGCAGAAGCCGTTTCGGGATCAGGATCTGATCGACCGGATCCAGAAGGCGCTCGCCAAGGATGCGAAGACGCGTGCCTCGCTCACCGAGCACGAGCGCATTCGTCGCCGGCTGGACTCGCTCACGCCGCGGGAGCGGGAAGTCCTCGCGCTCATGACGAAGGGCAAGCCGAACAAGGTGATGGCGGGCGAGCTCGGCGTGAGTCAGCGCACCGTCGAGATCCACCGGGCGCGCGTGATGGAGAAGAGCGGCGCCGCCTCGCTCGCACAGCTCGTGCGCATGGTGATGGACCTCGAGCCCGAGCAAGCAGCCGGTCCGGGCGCGGAGCGCTAGCCGTCAATGAGCCACCCTCAGACCAAACGGGAGCACCCATGAAATCGAAGAAGCGAAGATCGAGTCAGCCGGCCACGCTGCTCACGCAGGTCGAGGCGTTGCTCTCGGACGTACTCGCACAGCTGTCATCGATCGAAAAGAGCGTCGAGCAGAACGTCCGCGATGTGCTGCTTGCCGCGGAAGCATCCGTCGGCAAGGCCAAGGATTTCATTACACCGGCCCTGGCTGCCATGACGAAAGCCAAGACCGTGGCGCCGCGCAAGACCGGGAAGCCTCGGCGGCGTGCAGGACGGCGGTCGAAGCGCAGCACCCGCTAGGAGCAGACGTTCATTGGCGGTCGGGGTGGCCTAGAGTTTTGGTATCTCACGGCGGTAGGAGAAGGTCATGGGGTCGAGCATAAAGTGGCTGTTTGCACTCGGTGTGGGAGTTGCCGGTGGTTGGGCGCTGAGATCTCTCTCTGACACACCCGAGGGTGCCGGCGTGAGGCTGCTCGAGATCGGGCTCAAGGCGAAGAGCCGCTTGTCGGGCTGGGCGGCAGTCGAGCGCGAGCGTCTGGAGGATATGCTGGCCGAGGCTCAATCGAACATCGCGCGGGAGAGCGCGGGCGCAGGCACGACCGGTAACGCGGGTCAAACGTCGCACCGGCGGGATGCGCGAACGGCGCGGCGCGAGGGTGCGCAGAGCAAGACCGGCAAGAGCAACGTGACGAGCTTCAACTCGTAGCGACACATGCGAGGGGATGATTCCCGTCCCGGGGGGTCGCAGGCCAAGGCAGGCCCAAAGCGATCCGCGGACGCGCCGGTGCCCCCGAGAACGGGTGCCGAAAGCGCAGAGCCGCCCAGGCGCACCGACGAACCGCTGCGTCTGGTGCACCATCATCCGGGATATCTGCGAGTTCGAGCGGCCGCATTCCGCGAGCCGGAAGCGCACGACCCCGTGGTGGCTGCCGCGCGGAACGCGGCCGAAGCCGTGTCGGGCTTTCGTTCCTGGTCCCTCAACGCGGTGACCGGCAGCGTCGTGATCCAGTACGAGCCCGGAACGCTCGAGCCCGATGACCTTCTGAGCCACATCGCAAAGGGTGCGGGATTTCGCGGGGTCGAGGTCGCAACGCGCAGCAAGTCCAACCGGCGCGAGCTGGTCAGCAGCTTCCTCGAGGGCGTGCAGGAGGTCAACCGCGCCGTTGGTGAGCTGACCAGCGAAAGAGCGGACCTGCGTGAGTTGGTGCCGCTGGCGCTGGTCGCAGTCTCGGTCGTATCGTTCGTGGTCAACGACGACCGCGGCCGCCTGCCGCACTGGTTCAGCGCTCTGTACCGCGGCTACCGGATATTCTATCAATGGCATCGACGCGAGATTCAAACCCGCGAACGGGTTGCCCGGCACGCTGAGGAACGCGCGGCCTCGGACATGCCGCAGGGTACATCTGAATGAGATCCCTCGCCCGTTTCCCCTCACCGGCTCAATCACTGATATATCCCACCCGAACACGAGCGGCCGTACGGATTGCCACTTATGGACTGCCTGCCGGTGGCTGATATCATCGTTCCATGGCGAGGCGAAGCACCAGAAAGCGTGCGGCATCGGCCCGCGCACGCAAGCGCGAGCCGAAGGACGCAAAAGGCGTCCTGTCCGCGGTCGAGGCATCACGGCAGCGGGCAGTAGCGAGGATCGCGGTGGCCGTGGGTGGTGCGCTGATCGCGGCTGCCGTGCTAGGTGTCGGGCCGGCAGCCTTGGCCGGCGCTGCGGGCTACCTCGTGTATCGGGAGAGCCATCGTTAGGCCCGAATGTATGTCCGATATCGCGTTTGTCAGACGCCATTCGCTGCCAATCGCAAAGGCCCGAGCCCAGGTGCAGAAAGCAGCCGATGCGCTCGCTGCCGAGCACGGCCTCAGCAGCGAGTGGCAGGGCAACACATTGCACTTTCACCGCACCGGGGTGCAGGGCCATATTCACGTCAGCGAGCAAGAAGTCAGGCTCGATGCGACGCTCGGTCTGCTGCTGAAGCCTTTCCGAGCGACGTTCGTGAAGCACATCGAGCGCGACCTCGATAAATACCTGCCGGAGCTGAAATCCGCAGCGTCGGCGAGAAAGCCACCCAGAAAAGCGGCGCATACGCGGGCGTGAAGCAACACAGCGCGCTGTTCCGCGCCCGCCAGATCCTCAACGGTAAAGTGCGGCACGCGCTGCGGGAGAAGTCAGGAGCCCGCGCGGGTATGCGGCTGCGTACCTTCAACAAGGGTCCTGGTCGCGCGTGCATCGTCGGTGTGCGTGCAGGCTCCCACGAGGCACGCGAGCTCAAGGCGTGGCTTGCCGAGCGGATCGATGTGCTTGACTTCGAGCACAGGCACGCAAGCGGCACATTGTACGTCGACTATGACGATGGGGCCGCGCTTCCGGGCCGGTTCGTTCGCTGCCTGCGCGACAGGATCCACACGCTGAACCACCCCGGCGCCGAGCCGTTCACGATCACTCCGGTACACTCGATGAGAGGGCGCGTCCGTCTGCGAGTCACGGGCATCGGGGAACGGGAGCTCGCCACATTGACGATGCTCGCGTGCGGGCTGCCGGGGGTGAGGCATACGAAGCACGTACCCGGGGGCCGCACGATGCTGGTCGCCTACGATCCGGAAAAGGTCAGCGAACGTTTCATCGTCATCGGGCTGCTGAAGAGCGAACCGACCGAATGGGCGCGCGAATGGCACGAGCCGACCCCGACGCGCTGGCTCGGCGCATTGTCCGGCACCTCAACACTGATCGCGTGTCTTGCAGGGGCAGCGCCCTTCCCTGTGCTCGCCTCCTGCGTCGCGCTGAGCACGCTGCCCGCGCTGGGTCGCAGCATCGCCGCCCTGCGCCAAGGGCAGGTGAGCATCGACATGCTCGATGTGGCCGCGACGTTCGCAGCGCTCGTCACGCGCCGGCCCATTACCGCCGCGTTCGTCATCTGGATGGTGGGAGCAGGCGATCTATTGCTCGATCTCTCGGCCAACAATACCCGTTCTGCCCTCTCGATGCTGATGCGCCGCAAGGAGCCCAATGCGCTGCGCGTGCTTGCGGCGGGGGGCACCGAAGCAGTGCCGGTGAGCGCGCTGCGCGCCGGGGATCGTTTCCTCGTGCACACCGGGCACAGCGTGAGCGCCGATGGCTTCGTCGTTTCCGGCGTCGCGGAGGTGGATGCCAAGGAGCTCACCGGTGAGGCGAGGCTGCTCGCCAAGAAAGCCGGCGATCCCGTGTTTGCCTCGACGATCGTCGTCGCCGGACAGCTGGTCGTCGAGGTGGACCGTTCGGGCAAGAATACCGAAGCCGCAAAGATCGAGAGTATCCTCAACACCGTCGGGTCGAAGCCGCTCACATTGCAGCGCGACGCGCTCAGCATTGCCGGCAAGCTCGTTGTGCCGACCTTCGTGGTCGCGGCGCTCGCGGCCGCGCTGTCCGGCGATGTGACCCGCGCCGTATGCGTGCTCATCACCGACTTTGGCACCGGCTTTCGCATCGCCGTGCCGACCACCGCGCTCACGGCCATGGCGCTCGCCGCGCGCGAGGGAATACTCGTGAAAGGCGCCCAGTATCTGGAGCGGCTCGCGAAGACCGACGTGATCATTTTCGACAAGACCGGCACGCTGACGAGCGGCGTGCCGGAGGTGGTCGACGTGATCACGCGAGGGGGCATGAAGCCATCGCGGCTCATCAAGTGGTGTGCTTCGGCCGAGGCACGCCACGAGCATCCGGTCGCCAAGGCACTGAAGTCTTACGCCAACGAACAGGGCGTTCGGCTCGGTGTGCCGGACCCGGGAACCGAGCAGTACGCCGTCGGACTTGGACTCTCCGCGCGCGTCGGGGGACACCACGTGCGCGTCGGCCGCGCAACGTGGCTCGAGAGCCAGAGTCTCAAGATCTCTCCCGCGTTCAAGCGGCACCTGGCCCGCTTCGAAAGGAACAGCATCTCGAGCCTTTGCGTGGCTCTCGATGAAGAGGTCATCGGCCTGGTGTCCTACTCGGATGGCACTCGACGCGAGAGCGCGGCTGTCGTTCAACGCTTACAAAGCACCGGCGGCCGCAGAGTCGTACTGCTGTCGGGCGACAATTCGGAAGTGGTGGGCAATCTCGCGCGCGCGGTCGGAATCGACGAGGCGGTGGGCGGGCTACTGCCGCACGAAAAGGCGGATTACGTCAGGAAATTGCAGCGTTCCGGCCATGTCGTGACCATGGTGGGTGACGGCATCAACGATGCCCCCGCCCTGGCGGCAGCGGATGTGGGGATTTCGATCACCGGCAGCACCGACGTCGCGGTTGAGACCGCCGATGTGGTGCTTCTGAGCGGCGGCCTGGCACGACTCGAGAAGGCCTTCCAGGTGAGCGACCGGGCGATGTCCAGTGTCCGGCAGAATCTCGGCATCGTCGTCGTCCCAAACGCGATTGCGATCGCCCTCGGCGCCTTCGGCTTCATCGGCCCTCCGCTCGCCGCGATCATCAACAACGGAGCCACCATGCTCGCCGTGCTGGTCGGCATGGCGCCGCTTCTCCCGGCGACGCGACGTCATCCGCGGGGCGAGGAGCACGCCGAGCGCGACCGACCAATACCTGAGGACCCATGACGCCGCTCGGACTCAAAACGTTTCGGATCTTCCTGCTGCTCGCCTCCTCCCCCGGGATCGAGAGGCACCTCACTCGCCTGGTGAAGGCGGCGCTCGACTGGTGGTCGGGCAAGAAGATCGCGGTGATAGGGCCGACTGCCAGCGGCAAAGACAGCTTCCTGGCGCGGCTGCAGAATCGCGAGATCCCGCAGGTGCACGCGAACTCCGCCATGGGCGAGAAGATCAAGTCCTTCCCGGTGAAGCTGACACTGTCCAACCATCGGGTCATCGATATCACGTGCAAGGGCGTCATCAACATCGGCGGTGAGACGGATTACCGCGACGCGCCATCGGGATGGCTCTCGGTATGCAAGGATGCCGATGTCGTTTTTTACATCATGACCGTCAGCGATCTCTCGGGGAAGAGATTCATCAAGGGGCGGCGTATTCGACACGATCTCGACTGGCTCCTGACCGCGCTCCCGCATCTCAAATCAGGCGCGCTGCTTCACATCCTGATCAACAAGATCGACACCCAGATCGAAAGCCATACCGATTATCAGCTGCTGGCCGGCAAGCTCGCGCGCGATCTCGCCGAGCTCGACACGACGGTGAGGAGCGTCCTGCATCCGTACGAGGCGCGATATACGGGCGCCACCTTGATCTCGATGAAGAGCAAGCAGATCTACACGCGCGCGATCAACATCGTCTTTCGTGCCGTTTATTCGGCCTTCCACGAGACCGCGGCGCGCCGCAAGGCCGGGTGAGTTCCGTGCACTCCTACTGGATTCTTCCCAACCGGAACCAGCGCGACGACGTGCTCGCCTGCGACGGCGGCCGCATCGTCCCGCTCCGCCAGATTCTCGAGCCGAGGCTGCGGCCGGAGGGATTCTCACACGGCGTACCGACGGAGCTGCTGGAGAGATGCGGACCGGCACAATCCGCGCAGGTTGTGTTTGCGCAGCGCTTTCCGCGGTGGCAGGGCAATCGGCAGCTGTTCGTGGTAACGACGCCCGCCGGCGTCGACTCCTCCGGCAGAGTCGTGCACCTCGGCGTGCTGTTCATTCTGGAACCGCACGAGCACCCGAGCTTCGATATACCCTATGCCGACCTGCCCGGGGAGGACCAGCCGCATGCGCAAGTCCTGCTGCGGCGGTTGAGCTCTCCAAAGCGAGGAGATTCCTGGGCGCAAAGCGTACGCGAACTGGGGGAGCTTGCGCGCCGGTACGGCCCGGCGACGAATGTCGCGCTGCAACGCTCCGCGATCCACTTCCATTCTCTCTACGAGGTCGCACCCGGCGGCTTGACGCGGAAGCTGACGGCGCGCAAGAGATCCCTGCTCCTGTTGCTCGTTTTTGCCGTGATCGGAATCGGGCTCGCCGAGCGTGCCTGTCGGCATTCCCCGCGGCCGCTGGTCCTCAATGGAGCCCCGACATGTCGTTTCAGCTGAAGACCGACGAGCCCGCGCACGAGGGACTCACACGCAACGTGAGGCACCAGCTCGAGAAGGCGCTCAGGCATCTGCACGCGAGCGTGGATGCGCAGCAGCACGGTGCAGCGCAGACCGCGACCATCGGCGAGGTTCGCAAGTGCTTCAAGCGGATCCGCGCCGTGCTCCGGCTGGTGCGCGAGCAGCTCGGCGAGGATCGCTATCGTGAGGAGAACTACTGCTTTCGCGACGCCGCACGACCGCTCACGCAGGTGCGCGACGCCGGCATCCTGGTCGAGACCGTGGATGAGCTCCGCGAACACCTCCCGAAGGCGGTCGCGACCGCCACGTTCTCTAAGATTCGACACGCCCTCGTGGTGAATCAGAACGAGGTGAGCCGCCGGATACTCGAACAGGACCAGGCCTTCGCCAAGGTCCGGGACATCGCCACGCAGGCGCTCGCGCGCCTCGCCGACTGGTCGCTCCAGCCTGCGGGCTGGGCCGCTCTGCAGGCCGGCATCAGGCGTACGTACCGCACGGCGCACCGAGCGCTCGCTCTGGCGGCGGAGAGCCCGAGCGTGGCGCATCTGCACGAGTGGCGCAAGCAAACCAAGTATCTGTGGCACCAGCTGCAACTGGTCGAGCCCGCCCTCGTGGGCGCGGAAGGCGAACTGGTCAACCAGACCCATGCGCTCTCCACCCTGCTCGGCGAGGATCACGATCTGGCCGTGCTCCGGGAGACGCTCGCGGCAGATCCGCTGAGCTACGGCGGACACCGCCATCTGAAAAGCTTCTTCGTCCTCATCGACAGCCGGCGCGCCGATCTCCAGCGGCGGGCCTTCACCCTCGGACGGGAGATCTACAAGGACTCGCCCACGGTTTTCACGCGTCGAGTCGCCGCGGCGCTGTGCCATGAGGACGCAAATGAGACCTGCCACCCGATTTAGCAGACTCCTGAAGGAGTTGAGCCGCGACCCGCAGTTGAAACGAGCCATCACCACGGCCCGGCGCCGCTCGCCCCAGGGTCGCAGTCCGCTCGAGAACCTGGCGGACCTGTACGTGCTGCTCGCGACTGTCGCCGCACAGCTCATGAAGAAGAAAAGGGCACGGGCCCTCCAGGAGCAGACCGACATGATCCATTTCCTGGTTCAAATCAGTCTGATGGTCAAGGAGAACATCCTGGCGCGGCCTGAAGTGAAGGAGTTCTTCACGCGCAGTGCCAGGCAAATTCACGAGGCGACCCGGGCAACGTTCGCAGTGAGCAAAGCGAGGAAAAAACGCGTCCACTCGACCCTCAGCGCCGCGCCTGGACGCCGACCAGATGCGTGATCTTCGGCCCCGCGCCGATTTGAAAGTGGCGCGCGGCCTGCTCCGCCAGGCGATCCGCCTTGGTGACGCGCTGGTGCTGACGCAGATGCTCGAGCCACGAATCGGTCTGAAAGGTTTCGATGAACCGCCCCTCCTCGGCGGGGTCTTCGAACACGCCCCAGCCGTAAGCGCCGTTTCGACGCCGCTGGAACGCGCTGCGGCTCAGCGCCTGTAGAAACGCCTCACGGTTCTTCGGATCGATGCGGTATTCGACGGTCACCAGGACCGGCCCTCGATCCTCCTCGATCGCGTGCGTCGTGACCGGGTCCGGCCAATGCATGGACGGCGAGAAATCCACGTTCGCACCGGTCTGTAGCTTCCAGCCCCGAGTGAGAGGGAGCGCGATGATCGCCCCCGCGGCTGCCAAGGAGAGCGCGGCGGGCAAACCGGTGAGGGCGGCGAGCTCGCCCCACAGAGCGCTGCCGAGCGTGAGCGCACCGAACATCACCGTCGCGTACATCGCGAGTCCGCGACCGCGGACCCACTCGGGCAATGCGACCTGTGCCGAGACATTGAGGACCGCGACCGCCGCGATCCACGATGCCCCTGCGATCAGGCTCGCAGCCACGGCCGTCGCGAGCTCGTGAGCGAGCGCGAACAGGCCGCTCGCCGCCGCGGTCGCCACCGTCGCGGCTGCGAACAGCCGGTCAGCGCCGAGCTTTGCCTTGACCCTTCGCAGCAGGAATGCGCCACCCACCGCCGAGGCACCGATGACCGCGAGCAGCGTGCCGTAGACCACCGGGCCGCCTGAGATCTGATAGCGTGCGACCAGCGGCAACAATGCCCAGTAGGCGCTCGCAAACACAAAAAACGCAATCGCCCGAATCAGCGTCGCACTCAGATGCCGGTTGTAGCGCGCGTGCCGAAAACCGGTGCGGACGGCGTCGCCGAATCGCTCGGGCGGCAAGTGCGTGGCGGGTCTACTCGGCGGACGCCACCAGATGAGGGCTGCAATGACACCGGCGTTGCTGAAGGCGTTGAACCAGAATGGCGCCGCGATGCCGAGCGCTCCGATCGCAATGCCGCCGAGCGCGGGGCCGACCGCGCGGCTCACGTTGATGCCCACGCTGTTCGCCGCCACCGCCATGGGCAGATCCGCCCGCGGCACCAGCTGAGTCACGACCGCCTGCCATGCGGGATACGTGACCGCCGAACCCGCCGTGACGACGACGCTGAGCAGCAACAGATTGACCGGGGTGATCCAATGCAGCCAGACGAGCGCGGCGAACGCTGTCGAGGTGATCATGATCGCAGACTCACCGCAGATCAGGAACCGGCGTCGATCGAGGATGTCCACGAGCGCGCCCGCCGGAATCGCGAGCAAAAACATCGGCAGGCTGTTCGCAACCTGCACCAGCGAGACGATGAGCGGCTGCGGATCGAGGCTCGTCATGAGCCACCCCGAAGCGACGTTGTACATCCAGCCGCCGACGTTGGAGACGACCGTTGCGATCCAGATCACCGCGAACAGGCGGTAGCGAAATGGGCCCCACGTCGCGACGCTCACGCGCCGGCCGGGTTCGGCCGTCCTCACCGCCGGCTGCCGGGCCCGGTGGTGCCGGTCAGATCGGCCACCGTTGTTGTCATTGTGCCGCTCCTGTCCGTGCAGAGTGTGAGGCTCGCCGATACCGAAAGTCCATGCCTCGACGAGGATACGCCGCAATCAGGAGGCGAGCTCAGGCCGAGTCTTGAGCTGCTCCTCATGCTGCGCGATATGATGGCCGCATGAGCGCGGAAGTCGCTGCGGACTCCGAAGCCCGCGGCAGGCCCGAGTGGTGGGGCCATCCGCGAGAGCTGTGGATGCTGCTCACCGTCACGGTCGGCTACAACTTCGCCTTCTATGGCTTTCGCGCCTATCTGGCACCGTACATCGCGCAAACCTTCTACGCAGGCCTCGGTCCCGCGGCGGCGCAGAGGCAGGCCGACCTGCTCGCGAGCGGGTTGCTCGCCTTGATGTACGCGACCCCGATCCTCGGCGGCTATGTCGCCGACAAGCTCTTGGGTGAGGTGCGATCACTCGCCATCGCTCTGTGGCTCGGCATCCCGTCGTTGCTGCTGATGGCGCTGCCGAGCCTCCTCGGCTTCGAGATCGGAGCGGCGCTGTTCGCGCTGGCGGCGGGACTCAGCATTCCGCTCACTGTCTTGATCGGCCGCAATTACGACCGGGACGATTCGCGCCGCGAGGGTGGCTATACGCTGTTCTATCTGGCCGCCAATTTGGGTGGCTTCCTCGCGCCTTTCGTCTGCGCGGATCTCATCGGGCGTCGGTTCGGCTATCGCTGGGGGTTCATCACCGCCGCCGGCGCCATGGCGTTTGCCGCCGTAACGCTGCAATTGCGCTCGCGGAGGCTGCGGGCCATGCTACCGTACCACGACCTTCCGCAGGGCTCGCTGGCCTCGGTCTGCGTGATTGCCGCGATCGCCGCCCTGCTGTATCCGACGGCGTTGCTGCTGTCCGCACCGCAAGTCTCGAGCACGGTCATGTACGCGCTCATGGGCCTGGTGGTGCTGTACTTCGTCGTGAGCTCCATTCGCCGTGGCGATCGCCTCCAGAGGCAGCGCTACGTCGCGCTCGCGCTCTTGTTCGTCGCGCTGGTGCTGTTCTGGGCATTGAGCTTCCAAGGCGTTACCTCGCTCAATTTCTTTGCACGCGACGATGTGAGCGCACCGTTCGATTACACGCTATTTCAATCGGCCAATCCGCTTTTCATTCTGCTATTCGCCCCGCTCCTCGCGCTCCTCTGGCCGTGGTTGCGCCGGCGGGGCAAGGATCCCTCGACCGCGCGGAAATTCGGGATCGGCCTGCTGCTCGTTGCGCTCGGTTACGGACTCACGGCCGCCGCCATTCGTCATGCGACCGCGGCCGCAGGCAAGGTGGCCTGGGGCGTCCTCGCCGGGTGCTACTTGTTGCAAACGCTCGGCGAACTGTGCCTCTCACCCATCGGATATTCCCTCGTCGGCCTGCTCGCCGCGCCGCAAGACGCCTCGCTCGCCATGGGCGGATGGTTCTTCGGGTATGCCCTCGCCTATCAGTTGGCGGGCGCCATCGCGACTTTGACGACGGGCGCATCCGGCGGTACGCAGCTCGGCATCGCCGCCTACGGGCACGTCTATGGACTACTTTTCGCAGTGGGCGCGGGCGCAGGTCTCGCGTACCTGCTCGCGGCACCGTACGTGAGAAAGCTCATGCACGGCGTGCACTAGGACATCGTCGGGGCCCCGCGAGCGAGCAGCAGGTCTGCCGCTTTCTCGGCGATCATGATCGTCGGGGCGTTCGTATTGCCGCCGATCAGTCGCGGCATGATCGAGGCATCCGCCACACGCAGTGCGACCACGCCCCGCACGCGCAACTCCCCATCGACCACCGCGGCACTGTCTAGGCCCATGCGGCAGGTTCCTGCGGGATGATAGACCGACTCGGCCTTACGGCGGATCATCTCGATGAGCTCCCGTCGCTCGCGCCTGCCCTCGCCGGGGAAGACCTCCGGGCCGCGGAACTCGCGGAACGGGGCTGCGCCGATGATCTCCCGCGACAGGCGGATGGCCTCCAGGAGCACGTCCGTGTCCCGCGGCTCGCTCAGGTAGCGTGCGCGAATGAGGGGCCGCTCGTTGGGGCTCGCGGAGCCCAAGCGCAGGCGGCCGCGACTGCGGGGACGCAGCACGCAGGCGTGTACCGTGAAGCCGTGCCCCGGAAGACGATTCCGCCCGTGATCATCGAGCTGTGCGGGAACGAAGTGCAGCTGCACATCGGGGCGCTCGTCCTCGGCGAGGTGCGTGCGCACGAAGCCTCCGGCCTCCGCGATGTTGCTCACCCCGGGCCCCGAGCGCGTGAACAGATAGCGCAGTGCCACGGCGAGCTCCTGCGCGCGCGTGAAATCGTATGTGAGCGGCCGTGTGCACTTGTTCAGGGTGCAGAAATCGATGTGGTCCTGCAGATTGCCGCCGACCTCCGGCAGATCGACGACCACGGGAATGCCGAGATCGCCCAGCTCATCGGCGGGCCCGATGCCCGAGAGGAGCAGCAGTTGCGGGGAGCCGATGCTGCCGGCGGCAAGCACGACTTCGCGCTCCGCGTGCACACGCTGCAAAGCACCCGCATGAGTGTACTCGACACCCTGCGCCCGGTTGCCCGCCAGGATGATGCGCGTAGCCGCACACCCGGTGCGGATCTCGAGGTTCACGCGGGAGCGCACCGGGCGCAGGTACGCAGTCGCGCAGCTGCAGCGCCGCCCGCCACGCTGCGTTACCTGGTAAAAACCGACGCCTTCCTGGTGGGCACCGTTGAAGTCGTCGTTCCGAGGGAGCCCGCAGGCGACACCCGCCTCGACGAATACCGCGCTCAGCGGATTGCGGAACCCGAGGTCCTCGACGTGCAAGGGTCCGCCCTGGCCATGGTATTCGCTCGGTCCGCGCGCCTGATGCTCGGCTTTGCGAAAGTAGCCGAGCACGCTCGGGTACCGCCAGCCCTCGCCGGCGCTCGCGGCCCACTCGTCGTAGTCGCGACGATGTCCGCGCACATAGCACATGGCGTTGATCGAGCTGCTGCCGCCCAGCACGCGGCCCCGTGGCCAGTAAAGCCGCCGGCCGTCGAGCTCGGCCTCGGGCTCGGTGTAATAGCGCCAGTCGATGCGCTGATCGTCGACGAGTCGTGCGAGGCCCGCGGGCATGTGGATGAACGGACTGCGGTCGCGGCCGCCGGCTTCGAGCAGCAGCACCCGCAGATCGGCACGCTCCGACAGGCGGCTCGCGAGCACGCACCCCGCCGAGCCCGCACCGACGATCACATAGTCGTAGCTATCCATACACCGAGTGCCGTGCGCCGGCGCCGAAGGGATCGGGGTCGCCCTGGAACAGGGCCTCCATGAGCCGCGTCTCGCGCACGCGAATGAGCTCGAACAGGCTCGCCGCTCCCTTCATGTCGCGCAACGCGGTATAGCCGCGCTCGAGAAAGCTCTGCAGCACGCCGAAGCCCGTTGCGTACGCAGGGATTCGCGCCGCACGCAGAGCCAGTCCGATGAGCGGATGAGCAACCGCCTGGTCGAGCCGCGCGCCGATGCCGATGATCAGCTCGATCTGGCGCTTGCGCGCCGCGGGCTGGCCCACCGCACGGTACGCGGCGGCATACGACGCTGCCGTCACCGTACCGGGCGCGAGCTCGGCAACCATCGCGTGATCGAGCTGCGCCGTGAGCGACTCGAGCTCGACGACCTCGCCGAGCACGCTCAGAAGAGCGCGCGGCAGGGTGCGTTTGAGGCGGTCCCACGCGCGATCGATGTTCCGGTCGCGCCAGGCAAAATCCTGCGGACCGTACAGGTCCGTGAGGAAGAAATCGAGACCCGCGCGGTAGCGCGGCTCGTTGCCCAGATCCTCGTAGGTGCGTGCGAGCCGTCCCGCTTGCCAACCCCGCAGCTCCCGCAGCCGGGCCGCAAGCTCGGGACGCTCCGCTTCGCGCACATCGAGCGCCCGCTTGCGCTTCAGCAGTCGGTCGAGATCATCGAGCGAGCTCATGGGGCCTCACTCCACCGCGAGGGCCTCGAGGATGCGCTCGACCGACGCCCGTGCGCGTACCAATCCAAAATGGCCGAGCCCCCGCAGCTCCTGGCAGCGCGCACTCGCGAGCGCGGCGCTCCGTGCAGGCACGATCAATGGGTCGTCCACACTGTAGATGCTCGTCACGGGCACCGGCAGCCGTCGTTCCTGCGCATCGTTGAGCGCCCGGAGCCAGCCGGAGGTCGCACGCATCTGCCGCAGGGGCGTGGCCTTCAAATGCGGCGCAAACAGCGTTCCGTGATGCGGGCACGCGACCGTCACGATGCGACGAACGGCACCCGGTCCCGCGGCGCGCAGCGCCGCCCGAGCGACGAGACCGCCCATGCTGTGGGCGATGATGGTCACGCGCTCTCCGCCGCAATGAGCCTGCAGGGCGAGGAGCTCGTGCTCGATGCATTTCGCGTGTGAATCGATGTCGGCCATGAGGGGCTCGAGGTTGACGGCGCGCACGGGGCCCCAGCCCGACCGGTTCAGACGCTTGCAGAGCGGACGCCAGAGCGCACGGTTGCAGAGCAGTCCATGGATGAGCAGGACCGGCCGCCGGACTGCGGGGCTCTGCGATGCACCCCAGGTGCGACGGCCGGACCACTCTGCGCTCATCGAGAGCGCGGCGACCGCCCAAAGCGCGGGCTCCATCGAGAGGAGGCTGCGCAGCGAGGCGAGGCCGCGCACGCTCGCACCCTGTGCGTGCGGGCGCCACACACCGAGCGCGAAGCCTGCGAGCATCCACGGGGAGAGCACGAGGATCACGGGCAGGAGCGCGAGCGAGGCGCCCGCGGGGAGGCCGAAGACTTTGCGGGCCACGAGGTCGAGCAAGACCGACAGCACGATACCGGTCCCGAGCACACCTTGCCAGAAAAGCGCCGCCATGCGCGGGCGCCCTAACGTGCAGCGGCCAGGCGAGGCGGGCGCCTGCGCGCCGGCATGTGCCGCGTCCGACGCGCCCCGACGGCCAGGAGCGACTCGAGACGCTGCAGGGCGGAGTCCAGACGTCGTCCCGTGTGCCGCACACGCTCCGTGCGCTCGAAGGCCGCGGTGGAGAAGCTGCGTCTGCGGTCTCGCAACAGGCGCTCGTTCAGATGCAGGCCGTGAGCCTCGAGCACCGCGGACAGCCCGCTCGCCTGCGCGAGCAGATCGCACCGCGTGCTCTGATAGGCGTGATCGGCCACGTGATGTCGTCCCGCATAGCGAAAGACATTCGTGAAGAACAGCTGCTCGTCGTTGCGATCGGGCTGCAGCAGGATGGTGTCGGCCCGTGGAAAGCGCGCCCGATAGCTGGCCATGCCGACATTCATCCGCGAGTGAATCAGGGCGCGAAACGTCTGGCTGAGAATCGTATCCAGCCCCTCCTCCGCGAGTCGCCGCCGCCGGCGGGGCGCGCGGGATGCATCGAAGGGCACGAGCGGATTGATACAGAGGACGAGATCGCAACCCGCCTCGAGCGCGAGCGAGGCGTGCATCGTGCGGATGAGCGCCCCGTCGACGAAGTGCTTTCCGCCGATCTCGACGGGAGCGTAAAGACCCGGCAGCGCAGTGCTCGCGGCGACCGCGCGCGAGATGGGCACACGCTCGTGCGCGCGATCCCCGAAGGCGACCGACTCCCCGGTATCGAGGTTCGTGGCCACCACGTACAGCCGAGCCGGGAGTTTGCGAAAGTCATCGGTGTGATGGTCACTCCGGAAGAGCATCCGCAGGTAGCTCTCGATAGGTTTGTTGTCGAACAGCGCGGTCGGCAGCATACCCATCAGCGAACGAACGGCGGCCGGCCAGGCGCTCTGCAGCGGCGCGCGCGCGTACTGCCGCGCGATGGAGCCGAGCGCCCGGGGCAACTGGCCAATGCGCTGCAAGTACCCGCTGAGCGCGGGCTGCAGAAACATACCGGGCGACGCGGCGAACGTCGTCTCGTCGCGGATCAGCATCGCGCCCATCTCGGTCGTATCGAATCCATTCGCGAGGGCTGCCGCGACGAATGACCCGGAGCTCACGCCGACATAAACATCGAAGGCCGTGAGCGCCCGCCCCACGATGGCCTCGCTGAGCGCATGTAGAGCCCCGAGCTCGTAGAACGCGCCGAGCGGCCCTCCGCCGGCAAGCGCGATCCCGAGCTTGCAGGGACGACCCGCGCATTCACGACGCGCACGGCGGCGCAGCGCGGGCTCGAGCGTGAGCATTCGTCCTCAGAGAGCGGGTGGCGGCGCCGCCGAGGCGTGTCCTGCGCCACCGCGCCCCCGCGTCACGCTGCGTGTGCGCTGTCGCGCGAGCTTATCGATGTTGGCGTTCAGTGCGTCGACGCGCTTGCTGAGCGCCGCGACCGCCTCCGCGCGGGGGACTCCGAGCTGCGAGAGGGCACGGTGGACGCGCGTGCGAAAAATAGTCTCCAGATTGTCCATGGCCTCAGCCGCCTGCCCGCGCACCTGACTCACACGGGCATTGACTCCGGCCTGAACATCGCTCAACAGCCCTTGCACCGCCCTGCGAGCAGCGCCGCGCGCCTGCGCATCGACACGCGCACCCTCGGCGATCAACTCCTCGAGCAGCTGTGGCGCGCCGTGCTGCGCCTTCGAAACCGCACCGAGTCCCGCAAGCCACACCTGATGGAGCATCTGCAGCATGCGCGCCTCGGCGGCTCCCCCCGTCGCACGCGCAGACCTGCGTGATTTTCTCTTGGCAGCCATAATGATTCCCCTTTGGCGGCTCGCGCCGCATATGCGTAGTTGCCCCCATTGGCAACACTCTTCACGGGGATACTGTAGAGGCGAATCGCACCCGGTTGGATGCGTACTTGCCGCATGAGGTCCCGATGACTTCGAGAGCCGAAACCGGCCGCGCTGCGCGGCAACGTCCGCGGCAGGCGCGGCCCGAGCCACTCGAGGCTCAATGGAGCCGTTTGCACACGGGAGACCGCGAGCCCTGGCCGGAGGAATCAGAGGTCAAAGCGCTTGCAAAGAAGCAGACGGGTTTCGCCTCGTGGCTCGAGACGTACGGGGATCCCGCTGCGCTCGTGCGCGAGCTGCGGCACGCGTGGCGCGAGTTCCACGCGGGGCAGTTCCACAAGGCCATCGAGCTCGGCAGCGATCTCGGACCGCTCGGCGCCTGCGTTGCGAACAAGGCGGTGGCGGTCGACACGCTCTACGCTCGGCCGACACCGCAAGTGCTGGCGTTGCTCAGCGCTGCGATCGCGCGGGGCGAACGGGCCGTCGAGGTGCTGCCGCGCCATCCGAACGCTCATTACACGCTCGCCCTGGTCCTCGGACGCTACAGTCAGCGGATCTCGATTCTCAAGGCACTCGCGGCCGGTCTCGCGGGACGCGTCCGCAGCCACCTCGAGAAGACCCTGACGCTCGAGAGTCGTCACGCGGAGGCTCATCTGGCGCTGGGGCTGTACCACGCCGAGATCGTGAGCAAGCTCGGTGCGCTCGCCGCGGCGGTGACTTACGGAGCCTCGCAGGAGAAGGCCCTCGAGCACTTTCGCCGGGCGATGCGCCTCGCACCCGCAGCGCCGATCGTGCGCGTCGAGTACGCGAACGGCCTGCTGCTGCTCGATGCCGATCGCTATCGAGCGCAGGCACGCGAGCTGTACGAGCAGGCGGCCGCCTGCGACCCCGCCGATGCCATGGAGCAGGCGGACGTGGCGCGTGCGCAGCGCGGGCCGCGATCGGAGCCCAAGAGGGGCGGCGATCAGGGCTCGAGAGAGCCACCCCCCAGCAGCACGAGGTAGACCAGGCGCTCGAACTGCGTCGCGACCTGCTCGATGAGCTCCGCGGGGTGGGGGATGAGCTGGCGGTCCGCGATCACGCCGTACTGAATGCGTCCCGTGTAGCTGAACATGCTCACGCCGAGACCAATGCTGCCCGCCTGCGGCACCCAGAACAGGATCTTGCCGATGCGGGCCCCGGCGAAATGCAACGGCTCCGCCGGACCCGGCAGGTTCGAGGCGACGAGGCTCGCCTTGGACGTGAATAGCTCGATCGCGGGAGGCTCGGCGCTCGCAGGCAAGCTCCCGATGACGGACAGAAGCCCAAGGACCACGGGAGCCTCTGGCGAGTGCTTCAGCGCCTGCATGGCGGCGTGAACCGCGTAGAGCCGCTCCAGCGGGTGGCGGATGCCGACCGGCAGCTCGACGAATACGAGCCCGAAGTGATTACCGAGCGGTGGCGCCTCCTCGGTGCGCAGATTGACTGGAACCGCGGCCCTCAGAATCAGCCCCTCGGTCGAATCGCCCTGGGCCCGCAAGTAACTGCCGAGCGCACCCGCCAGGGTGGACACGAGCACATCGTTCACGGTGCACCCGAGCACATGGCCGACCGTCGCCACCTCCATCAAGGAGAGCGGATCGGCCCACGCCACGCGCCGCACTCCCGAGAGCGGCTGTTTGAGACGGGTGGTCGGATCGGAGGGCAGAATGGCGATCCGGGCGAGCGCGGCACCGAGACCGAGCGCCTCGCGGGCCGCGGCGGAGGCCGCGCGCGGATGCAGCGCATAGTGAACGCCCTTTTCGAGCAGACTTGCACCCTGCTGCAGCAGCGCGGGCAGCCGCTCGCCAAGCAACCCTTGCGCTGCCGCGGGCTCCGACAAGGCGCCTCCCGATGCCGCGGTTCCTCCCCGCTGCGGGGCCGCGTGGGCATCCGCGAGCCCGAGGAGCACGCGCACGAGCGCCATGCCATCCGCATAACAGTGGTGAATCCTGACGATGATCGCGCTGCCGCTCCGGTAGCGCTCGACCAGGTGAAACGTCCACAACGGCATCCCCGCCCGCAGTGGCGTGCTCGCGAGCTCCCCGACGAGCTCCTCGAGCTCTGCGCGCCCCCCCGGCCCAGGCAGCGCCGCGCGCAGCACGTGATCGTCCACATCGAAGCCGGCCGAGCGCTCCCAGTGAGCGGCCGTCGCCCCGGAAATCGGCACGCAACGAAAACGCTCGAAGGGAAGAAAACGCTCGATGATGAGCGCGCGCAATGCCGCCAGGCGCAGCGGTGTCGCGAGCACCAAGAGCCCGACGATCAGCATCGGGTTCGTCGGCCGGTCCATCAACAACCACGCCCGGTCCGCGCCGGACAGGGTCTGCGAAACCGCGAGCCTCTCGTTCGCCATCACCACGGGCGGAGCACGTCCTCATTCATACGGTCAGTTTCGCTCCTCGAGCCGCGGTTGTGAGCTGCGGTTTTTCCGGATATGCACCGCGGCTCGCATCTACTACCGTCGTCGCATCCGTCGTGAGGGCTCATGGCCTACTTCGTCACAGGCGCCACGGGATTCATCGGACGCCACCTCCTCGCACTGCTTTGCGCGCGCGGCGAGCCCGTCTACGTGCTCGTGCGCCCGCTCTCGCGCCACCGCATCGAGAGCCTGCGGCGTGGGTTCGGCGAGTCGGGAAAGCAGATTACGCCGCTCGAGGGGGACCTCGCGGCGGAGCGGCTCGGTCTGACCGCAGAGGATCGCGCCCGGATATGCGGGACGATCTCGCACTTCGTTCACCTCGGGGCCCTCTACGACCTCGCCGCCGATGCGCCCGAGCTCGAGCGCGCCAACGTGACGGGAACTCGCAACGCGCTCGAGCTGGCTCACGAGCTGCGAGCGGGGTGCTTCCATTTCATGAGCTCCATCGCCGTGGCGGGACTGTATCCCGGAACGTTCACGGAAGACATGTTGAGCGAGGCAGGCGCACTCGAGCACCCCTACTTCCGGACCAAGCACGCCGCGGAGCTGCTCGTGCGCACCTCCTGCCGCATTCCCTGGCGCATCTACAGACCCTCGATGGTGGTCGGCGATTCCCGTTCGGGCGCGATGGACAAAGTGGATGGACCCTATTATCTCTTCACAGCCATTCAGAGGCTTCGGGATGCCCTGCCCCGCTGGGTGCCGCTCATCGGCTTCGAGGGCGGCTATATCAATCTCGTGCCCGTCGATTTCGTTGCGAACGCACTCGCTCATCTGATGCACGTGCCCGGGCAGGACGGTCGCTGCTTCCATCTGACGGACCCTCTCGACCGGCGCATCGGAGAGGTGCTGAACCTCTTCGCCGGCGCGGCCCATGCCCCGACGATGAGTCTGCGCCTGGAACCGAACCTCCTCGCTTCGCTGAGCTCCGCGGTCCGTCCTCCCGTCGAGGCCCTGCGGGTCCTCGCGCGGATCGGTGAGCGGTTGCTCCACGATCTCGGGATTCCGCGGGCCGCCGTCGAGCTGCTCAACTACCCGACGCGCTTCGATGCGCGTCACGCACAAGCGCTGCTCGCGAGCGCCGGCATTCGCGTGCCGCCGCTCGAGCAGTACGCGTGGCGCTTGTGGGATTACTGGGAACGCGAGCTCGATCCGCGGATCCACGGAGCACGTGACCTCGGCAGCGCCGTCGCGGGCCGCACCATTCTCATCACCGGCGGCTCATCGGGCATCGGGCGGGCGACGGCGCTGCGTCTCGCCGGCGCCGGCGCGCGCGTGCTCCTCGTGGCGCGCGATCCCGAGAAGCTGCGAAGCGCACACGCCGATATCGCCTCACGTGGAGGTGAGGCGCACACGTACGGCTGCGATATCACCGATGGCGAGAGCTGCGCGCGCGTGCTCGCGCAAGTCCTCGCCGAGCATCCGCGCGTGGACATCCTCATCAACAATGCCGGCCGGTCGATTCGTCGCGCCATCGACCGCACCTACGACCGCTTCCACGATTACGAGCGGCTGATGCGTCTCAACTATTTCGCCGCCGTGCGCGTCACCCTCGCGCTGCTGCCCTCCATGGTCGCGCAGGGCGGCGGACACGTCATCAACATCTCCTCGATCGGCGTGCTCTCGAGCGCTGCGCGGTTCGCCGGCTATAATGCCTCGAAGGCGGCGCTCGAGGCCTTTTCGCGCTGCGCCGCAGGTGAATACGCCGCGCGGAACGTGCATTTCACCGTGGTGAATCTGCCGCTGGTTCGTACTCCGATGGTGGCGCCGACCAAGCTCTACGAGGCATTCCCCCTGATCGAGCCCGACGAGGCGGCCGAGAAGATCTGCGCGGCGATCATTCAGCGGCCCGACCGCGTGAGCACCGCGCTCGGCTCCCTTGCGCAGCTCGTCGAGCTCATCGCCCCGCGGCTCAACAGGGCCTTCATGAGCGAGAGCTTCAAGATGTTCCCGGACTCCGAGGCCGCCGGCGGCGCGCCGACCGAGCAGACGGCGAACGCAGCCGAAGCGCATGTGCTCGCCTCCCTCCTGCGGGGGACTCACTGCTAGAGTGGGCACGCTCCATGTCAGCGTCGCTTTCCCCGCAGGACGAATCGCTGGCCGCGCGGCTCTTGGCGGCCCAACGGGCCGCATTCCTCGCCGAGGGTCAAGCGGATGCCGCAGCGCGCATCGATCGGCTCGATCGGGCAATCGAGCTGCTGGTTGCGCATCAGGCGGAACTCTGCGCGGCTGCGACCGGCGACTTCGCTCAGCGCCCGGCATCCGTCACGCAGCTGATGGACATTTTTCCGGCAGTGCATGCGCTCCGGTTTGCCCGCCGCAACCTGCGTCGCTGGATGCGACCTCGAAGGCGCCGGCTGGGTCTGCCTCTCGGCGTGCCCGGCGCGCGGGGCGCGGTGATTTTCCAGCCGTTGGGCGTCGTCGGTCTCATCAGTCCTTGGAACTTCCCGGTGACCCTCAGCTTCGGTCCGCTCGCGGGCATCTTGGCGGCGGGCAATCGCTGCCTGATCAAGCCCTCCGAGCTCACACCCCGCGTCGCGGCGCTGCTCGAGAGTCTCGTCGCCCGCTATTTCGACGCTCGCGAGCTCGCGGTGGTCACGGGCGAGGTCGAGGTGGCGCAACAGTTTTCGCGCCTGCCGTTCGATCATCTCCTGTTCACGGGTTCAACGGCGGTGGGTGCAAGCGTCATGACGGCCGCTGCGAGCAACCTCGTGCCGGTCACGTTGGAGCTCGGAGGCAAGTGTCCCGTCATCATCGGGCGCTCGGCCGCCCTCGCCCGGGCGGTGGATCGCATCCTGATCGGCAAGCTCGCCAATGCCGGCCAGATGTGCCTGGCACCGGACTTCGTTTATCTGCCGCGCGAGCTTCGGGACGCATTCGTCGCGGCGGCGCGCGCCTGGGTCTTGCGCGCATATCCGGGTCTGCCGCGCAATCCCGACTACACTGCGATCGTGAGCGCCCGTCATGCCGAGCGGGTGCGCGAACTGCTCGCGGACGCCCGCGCCAAGGGAGCGAGCGTGATCCCCCTCGGGGAGGAGCCGGGTCTCGCCGAGCCGCAGAGCCGTCTGATCGCTCCGGCGCTGATCCTCGGGGCAACCGCCGACATGCGCGTGATGCGGGAAGAGATCTTCGGGCCGCTGCTGCCGCTCTGCGCCTACGATCGGTTCGAGGAGGTCATCGCGGAGCTCGCCGAGCGCCCGCGGCCGCTCGCGCTCTACTACTTCGGTCAGGATCGTGCCGAGGAACGCCGGATCCTCACGCGAACCCACTCGGGTGCGGTGACGATGAACGACGTGGCCATACAGTTTCTCGCCGAGGAGCTGCCGTTCGGGGGCCTCGGCGAAAGCGGCATCGGCGCCTATCACGGCGAGTACGGGTTTCAACGCTTCAGCCACGCCCGCGCGGTCTTTCATCAGAGCCGGCTCGACCTCGCCGGCCTTACGGGCCTGCGCCCGCCGTATGGCTCGAGACTGCAGCGCGCGCTGCGTCTGCTGATGCGCCGCTGAGCGGCCGCGCCGCTCAGGCGGCGCGGGTGGCCCGATCGGTCCGATCGGCTCTGAGCCTGTCACGCGCGCGTGTCGCGCATCGTCTATGGAGCAGACACCCATCAGAAGGACATCGCCATGAAGGCTCGCATCGAATTCACGGCAGCCAATGCCAAGGTCACGCAGCTCCTGCTCGCGATCGAAGGCTACCTGCGCCGCTCGAGTCTGGGATCGCGGCTGCAGCACCTGGTCAAAACGCGCGCATCCCAGATCAACGGCTGCGCCTACTGCCTCGACATGCACACCCAGGATGCCCGCGCCGAGGGCGAATCCGAGCAGCGCCTCTACGTGCTCGACGCTTGGCGCGACACGCCGCTCTTCGACGAGCGCGAGCGTGCGGCGCTCGAGTGGACGGAGGCGGTGACGCGGGTTGCCGAGAATCACGTTCCGGACGAGGTGTACGAGCGCGTCAGGGAGCACTTCAGCGAGCAGGAGCTGATCGATCTCACGCTTGCCATCACCAACATCAACGCGTGGAACCGTCTGAACATCGCCTTCCGCACGGTCGCCGGAAACTATCGTCCGGGCATGTACAAATCCGCCATGGCGGCCGCCGAGCCGCCGCCGGCTTGAGGGACGCCGACTCGAATCTCGCAAGGGGATGACCACGATCATCGGTACGCGAGTACCGAACGGTCCCATGCTGTTGCAGCACGCGCTCTAGAACCCGCGCACGATTTCGCGTCGCACGATACATTTGGCGTCTATTCGTGCGGAAACGGGGAGCTGCTGGTGCGAAGGCGCGGTCTTGCTTTGTTCGTTTTGGGAGTCTTGGCGGCACTCAGTGCACAGGCGGCGGTCGATCCCTCCCTGTATCAGGCGCTGCACTGGCGCCTCATCGGCCCTTTCCGCGGGGGCCGTGTGCTTGCCGTGACCGGGATCGCCGGCGACAGCCGTCATTTCTACTTCGGCGCCGTCGACGGGGGAGTCTGGGCGACCGAGGACGCCGGTCGCACGTGGCAGCCGATCTTCGACAGCGAGCCGGCGGGCTCGATCGGCGCGCTCGCGATCGCGCCGTCCGCTGCGCAGACGATCTACGTCGGCACGGGCGAGGCGGACATGCGCTCAGACATCGCCCACGGCAACGGCATGTACAAATCGGTCGATGCCGGCAAGCACTGGACCTTTCTCGGTCTCGCCGACACCCGGCAGATCGGCCGCATCCTCGTCGATCCGCGCGACCCTGCCGTCGTGTTCATCGCTGCGCTCGGACATGCGTACGGGCCCAACGCGCAGCGCGGCGTCTTCCGGTCGCAGGACGGTGGCGGGCATTGGCGCAAGGTGTTGTTCAAGAACTCCGACACCGGGGCCGTCGATCTCGCGTTCAAGCCCGGCGCGCCGGATACGATCTACGCCGCGCTGTGGCAAACCAGGCGTCCGCCCTGGAGCGTGTACCCGCCCTCGAACGGCGCGGGAAGCGGACTTTACGCATCGCACGATGGCGGTGACCACTGGAGCCAGATCGCCGGCAACGGCTTTCCCGCCCATCCGGGTCGTATCGGCCTCGCGGTCGCGCCCAGCGCGCCCGACCGTCTCTATGCGCTCGTCGATGGGTCACGCGAAGAGGCCGGCCTGTATCGTTCCGACGATGACGGCGTGCACTGGACCCACGTCTCCGGTGATCCGCGCATCTGGGACCGGGGCTGGTATTTCTGCAGCCTGACGGTCGATCCGAACAACGCCGATCGGGTCTACGTGATGGACACGATCGTGCTGCGCTCGGCTGATGGCGGCAGACATTTCATCGCCCTGAAGGGCGACCCGACGGGCGATGACTTCCACGCGATGTGGATCGACCCGATGAATTCCGACCGTCAGATCCTCGGTGTCGATCAGGGGACTCTCATCACCCTCGACGGCGGCAAGACCTGGAGCAGCTGGTACAACCAGCCGACCGCACAGATCTATCACGTGAGCACGGACAATCGCTTCCCGTACTGGGTCTATGGCGCCCAGCAGGACTCCGGCGCCGTCGCTCTGCCGAGCCGCACCGAGAGCGTGGACGGTATCACCATGCAGGAGTTCCACGAGGTCACGGCGGGCGGGGAGAGCGGCATGATCGCGCCCGATCCGGACGACCCGGACCTGGTGTACGGCGGAACGGTCGACAAGCTCGACCTGCGTACCGGCCAGACCCGCGATGTCGACCCGACCCTCGCCTACCCCGCGGCTCACTACCGCAGCGCCTGGACGCTGCCGCTCGCATTCTCCAAGCGCGGCAGCCGCGTGCTGTATTTCGCCAATCAGCGGCTCTTTCGCACCGCGGACGGGGGCGACCACTGGGTACCCATCAGTCCCGATCTCACCCGTCCGGATGCCGGGATTCCGCCGAACCTCGATGCTCCGACCGCAGCCGACGATGATCACCTCACCCAGCGCCGCGGTGTCATCTACACGATCGCACCCTCGCCGCTGCGCGCCGATGCGCTCTGGGTCGGTACCGACGATGGGCTCGTCTGGCGCACGGACGATGCAGGCGCCCATTGGCGCGACGTGACGCCGAAGGTGCTGACCCCCTGGTCGAAGGTCGGCGGCATCGAGCTGTCGCATTTCGACCCGGCGACGGCTTACCTCGCGATCGACCGGCATCGGCTGGACGACGACGCACCGTATCTGTATCGCACGCGGGACGGAGGCAACACCTGGATTCGAATCGATTCGGGCATTCCGCGCGATCGCTTCGTCAACGTCGTACGTGAGGATCCCGTCAGCCGCGGCCTTCTCTATGCCGGCACCGAGCGCGGCATGTTTGTGTCGTTCGACGATGGAGCGCAGTGGCAGTCGCTGCAGCAGAATCTGCCGATGACCTCCGTGCGCGACCTCGACGTGCATGGCAACGATCTGGTCATCGCGACGCACGGGCGCGGCTTCTGGATCATGGACGACATTTCGGCGCTGCGGCAGATGGGCTCGGTGCCGGCCGAGGGCGTCGCGCTGTTCGAACCCGCAGTGGCCCTACGCGTGCGCGCGTCCGATTTTACCGGCACGCCGATGCCCAAGGATGAGCCGCTGGCAGCCAATCCGCCCGACGGTGCGGTCATCGACTACGCGCTGCCAAAGGGCATCGAGGGCCCTGTGACGTTGACGATCCTCGATGCGCAGGAGCGGGCCGTCCGCCGTTTCAGCAGCGCGGACGCGGTGAAGCCCCCCGACCCCGCGCACCTCGAATTCGCACCCGCATGGGTTCCTCCGCCCGTGAGCCTGTCCACCGAGCCGGGCATGCATCGCTTCGTGTGGGATTTGCGCTACCCCAGCCCTGAGGCCTCCGCGGGGGACGGCGGGCGCAGGGGCGGTGTGTGGGCGCCACCCGGACGCTACAACATCGTGCTGCGCGTCGGCGGACGCAGCTACCGCCAGGCGCTGCGCCTGCAGCCCGATCCGCGCGTGCACCTGCCCGCGGGCGCCTTGCAGCGCGAATTCGCGCTGGCGCAGCAGATCGAGCAGGCATCCGCGCGAGCATTGGCCGCGCGCGCGGAGGCGACCCGGCTGCTCGCGGGCCTCGAATCGAGACTTGCCCACGCCCACGCCGACAGGCTCCACCGGCAGATCGAGCTGCTCGCGGCGAAGGTGGTCAGCATCGCCGGTATACCGCTGCATCCGGGCCCGACGAATGCCGCGCGCACCCCGCCCCTGCGGACCGACAGCCTGCAGACGTTGGCGGTGAATCTGGACAAACTCGAGGGGGCCGTCGACGGCGCGGACGCCGATCCCGGGCCGGACGCGCAGGCGTCCTATTCGACGCTCGCGCGCATGCTCACCGCGACGCTCGGCGACTGGCAGAGATTGACGCATCAAGATCTGGTGACGCTCAATGCCCGGCTCAAATCCGCCGGACAGTCCCCCATCGCCCAAGACTCAGAGGCGCGATGAGCCTCGGCCGCCGCTCGATGTGGGCGCTCGCCTGCGCGCTCCCGGTCTGCGGTCTGCTCGCGCTCGCGTCATCCTGGGCGGCAGCGCCCGCACCGAAAGCCGCGTGTACGGAGAAGTCAAATTGCCCACAAGTCATCGTTCAGGGCGCCCGGTACAACCTCGCGACGCGCTACGCGCATTCCCTGCCGGAGGTCAACGGACCGACCATCACGGTGACGAAGAAGACGAGCGTCGTGGACCTCAACGAGATACCGACCATCATCGATAACAACCAGCGCGAGCTGTTCGACGCATTGCCCGGCATCGTCATCGCCGAGCAACAAAATCCGACGGAGCTCAATATCTCCTACCGTGGCCTCGGCAATCCTCAGGAGAGCGAGTACATCCTGCTGATGCAGGATGGCATCCCGCTCGAGCTCGACTGGATCGGATATCCGACCACCTATTACCTCCCGGTGCCCCAGACCCTCGCCGCGGTGCAAATGATTCGCGCCGGGTCGGGGCTCCTCTACGGACCGGAGCCCGAGCCGGTGATCAATTTCATCTCGCAGCCTCCCGACCCGAATCGCACGCTCGCAGGCACTCTGGAGCAGGTCGGCGGCACGCACGGATTGTTTTCCAGTTTCGACCGCGTCTCGGGCACCTCCGGGGATTGGGACTACCTGGCCGACGTCTCCCGGCGCCAGTCGGACGGCCAGCGTGAGAACGGCGACTATGCGCTCGACTCGGGAGATCTGCATCTGGGCTACCGATTCGACTCGCAGCAGAAGCTCACCTTCGACGCGCACGTATACTCCCTCGACAGCGGTCTCGCGGGACTCATGTCCGGCGCGCAGTTTCAGGCGAGCCCGAATCAAACCACGACGCCCGATGATCATTTATGGACCGAGCGTGACACGGCGGTTTTGACCTACGATGGCGAGTTCAGCAGCCACGATTGGTATGAGCAGAAGCTATGGACGGGCTACACGGACCTCGTCACCCGCACGGATACGTATACGCCGGGACTGCTCGCAACCGGCGCGACACTCGCGGGTCAACGCTTCCACTACAGCGGACTCGACGGGCGGTGGCTGCACCGCTGGGCGCGCGGCAACGCGTTGACCGTGGGGTACACGGTGTACGCCTCCCGTAGCCCTTACAATGAGTGGAGCAACGCCAACCCGCTCGTCGGCATGGACGATGAGTCCGGCAAGCTCATCTATGCCGACGCCCGCAGCACCCGATACGGCGCGATTTTCGCCGAGAATGTCTTGCGCCTGCCGCGGCGCTTCCATGTGGTCACGTCCGCTCGCTTCAACCGCGAGGCGCTCGGCACGCACGAGTCGGTCGCTCCTCATCCGTATCTCGTCAACGGAACCTATACCAAGAACGCCCCGCTCTTCGGCCTCGGCATCGGCAACGATTTCGGGCGCGGCAACGAGACCTATCTCAACGTGTCGCAGGGCTTCCGGCCGCTGCGCTATCTCGATATCGCGAGTCCCTTCGGCAAGTTTTCCCCGACCAACGACCCCGACCCGACAAAGTACCTCACTTACGAAGCGGGTGTGCACGGCTGGCCGAGCCTGGGACTCTACTACGACGTGAGCCTGTTCGAGGTCGACGTCAAGAACAGAATCGAGTCTCAAGCCATCTCGCTCATCGAGACGATCGATGTGAACACCGGCAGCACGCGCAACCGCGGCGCGGAGCTCGAAGGCTCCTACGACCTCTTGCGACTGTGGTCGACGAGCGCCACGAGCGAGCACTTGAGCCTGTTCGCCAATGCAAGCTTGCTGGACGCTCATTTCACGAGCAGCATCATTCCGGGTCAGGTCGGGAAGATTCCGGCCTATGCGCCCCACTACGTGCTGAAGACCGGCATCACCTGGCGAGAGGATCAGCGTTTGAAGGTCAGTCTGGTCCTCGACTGCGTCGGAGCGCAATATTTTGAGGACAGTGACGAGCCGCTCGGCAGCACACCGGCGCTCATTCCGACCTACACCGTACTCGATCTGGCGGCCGACTATACCTTCGCGAATCACTGGCGACTGCTCGCCGGAGTTTCGAACTTGACCGACCGCCGCTACTACTCACGGGTGTTTCTCGCCGGCGGGCTGCTCGAGCCCGCGGAGGCTCTGGCCGCCTATGCCGGAGTCGCCTACGACCTCTGAGCTCGAGAGGCTCCGTCAGTCTTCATCCGCAACGTTGAGATCTCGCGGTGGAGCGAGGTCGGTGCGGACCTCGGCAAGCCTGTCCGCGCGCAGCCGCTGGTTGAGCGCGGGCAGATCGGCCTGCAGCTGCTGCCAGGTGCGCAACAAGCCCGAGCTCGCCTCCTCCGCGGCCTCACTCGCGCTCACCTGGGCCGCGGTCGGCGCCGCATCGGCGCGCGTTACCTCGGTATAGAGGCTGTCGAGGTGGCTCTGCACCTCGGACAGGGTGGGTTTCGCGGAGGGCGGGGCCGGGGTCGTGGAAGCGAGCAGAGCGGCTAGACGTGCTTCATAGCCCTTGATCGCAGCCGCTGTGGCGCCCGTACCGGCCGAGGCGAGCGCCTTCAGCTGTGCTTGCTCGGATCTGGCGGTGAGAAGCGCCTGCGAGCTCGCGCTCAAGAGGTCGGCGAGGCGCCTCGCCAAGCGAAATTGAGTCTCGAGCGCACCGGCGCGGAGCTGTTCGCGCGGATCGGGCCGCAGCGTGAGCGCCGCTTGAAGCGTGTGGCCCGCGACGGTGAGACGCACGACGTAGTCCCCGGGCAGCGCAAGCGGTCCCTCGGGCTCTGGTGGCGTGGCATGCGGGACGGCCGAGATCGGATAGCCGCGCGTGATCGAGAGCGGGGCCGCGTAGTGCAGGTCCCATACCCAGCGGTGCATGCCGCGTTGCGCCGGCAGCGCGCGCGGCAATGCAATCCAGTACTGCGGGATGAGCTCGCGAGCGAGCTCCTGCGTGCTCGGCTCGAGCGGATCGTCGCTTCTGAAACGCCGCACGAGAGCGCCGCTGCCGTCGAGCACCTCGAGCGTCACGGGGTCCTTGGCGTTGCGCGGTAAGAAGTATTCGATGACGGCCCCCGAGGGAGGATTCTCCCCGAGGGGCTCATCGGGCGGGATGGGCGTGTCGGTCCAGGTGCTGCGCATCACGCGATACGCGGCGGCCGGGCGCAAGAGCACGACCTTGTTCAAACGCGCTGCCGTGATCTGCCGCAGGCGCGAGATGTCATCGAGGATCCAGAACGAGCGGCCGTGCGTCGCGACGATGAGATCATCGCCGTGGATGCACAGGTCGCGCATGGAGGTGCGCGGGAGGTTCAACTGCAGAGAGTCCCAGTGCGCCCCCTCGTCCGGTGAGACCCACACGGTCTTCTCCGTGGCCGCAAACAGCAACCCCTGGCGCTCGGGATCCTCGCGGACCGCATTCACCGGCGCATCCTGCGGCAGCCCCGCGTTGATGGCCTGCCAGGTTTTGCCGGCGTTGCGCGTACGGAACACATACGGCCGCAGATCATCGACACGCATGCGGCTCACCGAGACGTAGGCGCTCTTGGTGTCGAAATGCGAGGCCTCGATCTGAGTCACCTTGCTCCAGGCGGTCACGCCCGGTGGAGTCACGTTCGACCAGTGTCCTCCGCCGTCCACGCTGAGCCACACGAGGCCGTCATCGGTACCCGCCCACAGCGTGCCGGCATCGAGCGGTGAGACGCCCAGGGCGTAGAGAGCGCCACGCTGGTGCTCGGCCGCGGGCACGTGCAACGCTCCGACGCTCGTCGGAATCCCGGGGCTCTCACGCGTGAGGTCGGGACTGATCACCTGCCAAGTCGTTCCGCCATCGGTCGTCTTGTAGAGTCTGTTCGCCGCGTAGTAGAGCGTATGCGGATCGAGTGGCGAGAATACGAGCGGCTCGGTGCGATCGACGCGGATCCCGGCGCCCCGCAACGGAATGGGCGTGACGTTCTGCACTTGCCCCGTCGACCAATGAAACTTCGAGACCTCGTTGCGTCCCGCGCCGTAGATCACATCCGGATCGAGCGGATCCGGCGCGACGTAGCCGTACTCGATGGCACCGACCGGGCGCCAGTCGCGTTCGGTGATCTCGCCGTCGTTGCCGCGGCTCGCGATGCAGACCGAGCCGCTCTCCTGCTGTCCGGCGCACACGCGATACGGAAAGGTGGGCGTGACGCTGACATGATAGAGCTGCGCGGTGGGCTGGTTGAACCACGAGCTCCAGGTGCGCCCGCCGTTGAGCGTCACGAGCGCACCCTGATCGCTCACCAGCGCGATGGTGTTCGGATCGTTCGGATTGATCCAGAGGTTCTGGTAATCGTCGCCCCCCGGCGCACCGCGCAAGGACACCCAGCTCCTGCCGCCATCGCGCGACTTCATCGTGACGATGCTGGCGCTGTAGACGATGTCGGGGTTCGATGGATCGACGCGCACCACGGGCAGGTCACCGCCGCCGATGCGCAGCGCGGGCCGCGGATCCGATGTGATCCGCACCCAGCTCTCGCCGGCATCGTCCGAGCGAAACACCCCGAGTCCCTGCGCGGAACTGTAATCACCGGCCTCCGTGGTGCCGACCGTCGCATACAGTCGGTTGGGCGCGCTCGGGGCGATGGCGATGTTGATCTGCGCGAGGTTCGGTGGAAGGCCCGCCGTGAGTCGCCTCCAGGTCGTGCCTCCGTCCGCTGACTTGTACAGGCCCCCCGCGGCGCCCTGGAACTCGTCGTTGTCCTCCCACGGACCGAGGCGTGATTGCCAAAGCGCGGCATACACCACCTCCGGGTGGCTCGGATCGATCGCTACCGCCGAGCCCCCCGTGTCCGGATCCTTGTAGAGGACTCGTTGCCAGGTCACTCCCGCGTCCAGGGATCGATAGATGCCGCGCTCGGAATTCGCCCCGTAGGGGTGACCGAGGACCGCGGCGAACAAGCGGCGAGCGTTGCGCGGGTCCACGGCGAGCGCCGGGATCTGCTGCCCGTCGGTCAGGCCGAGATGTTCCCAGGTCCGCCCGCCATCAGCCGAGCGATAAATACCGTCGCCGACGGATAGATCCGGCCGATGCAGCCCCTCCCCGCTCGCGACGTAAATGAGGTTCGGATCCGAAGGGGCGACCGCGATCGCGCCAATCGATTGGGTCGGCTGCCCGTCGAAGATCGGCTGCCACGTGCGACCGGCGTCGTCCGTCTTCCAGACCCCGCCATTGACCGCGCCCACGTAAAAGACGTTCGGTTGCGAGGGCACGCCGGCGACGGCGCGCGTGCGCCCGCCGCGGAAGGGTCCGATCATGCGCCATTTGAAATCGTTGAAGAGGCCGGGCGGATAATCCTGTGCGATCGCGCCACGGGCCGCGAGCAGCGGGCAGAGGACACCGAGCAGCGCGACGAGGAATGATTTAAGCATGTGCGCGGATGAGCGGCAGCCGTGCAGCTGTCCGTTCGTCTGGTAATAGAAACACTGTTCATTATTACATGGTTTCCGGTGCTTCACGTGGACTGCACCGCACCTTGCCTGCACGGGGAACTCCGCATCGAGTCCCGGCTTTTCTCTACAGCCATTCTCACCTCGGAGCGCTCGTGAAATGCTTGGTCGGAGCAATGCCGTTGGGGTTCGTGGCCGTCTTAGCGGTCGCGGTGTCGCCGACCCCCGCCACCGCAACGACCGCGGCCCGACACCGACATGCTCCACAGCGCGTCACGGGGCCGGCGAAGCCGGATTTCTCGGCGCGCAAGCGTCGTGGGAAGGCCTCGTATTACGCGCGCCAATTCTTCGGCCGGCCCATGGCGAATGGCGCTCCGATGAATCCGCGCGGTAACAATGCCGCGAGCAGGACTCTCCCGCTCGGAACGGTGGCGAAAGTGACCGACGTGGCGACCGGCAAGAGCGCGATCGTCAAGATCGAGGATCGCGGTCCCTACATCAAAGGTCGCGTCGTGGATCTGTCGCCTTCGACGGCACGGAAGATCGGCATCACACCGCACATCGGTGTTGCGAAAGTCGTGGTCGCACCGATCGTGGTCCCTCTGCCCGACGGGCGAGTCAAGCTGGGCCCGGCGTCACGTGCCCGACTGCGTCGCGCTCCGTGAGGCGTGCTGGAGGCTGGTCGGATGGGACGCGCCTGCTGCACCGATCTTGGAGAGCACTCGCTCGAAAGTCTTCTCGTCCATCGGCAGCTCGGCCTTGCCGTCCCACGCCGCGCCCTCGGGCAAACGGTTCTGCACCTGCCGTGCATTTGCCAGGACCTGTCCGAGGCTCGCGCTCGGATCGGTGATCGCGACCGGCACGCCCAGAGGATTGCCGACCAACCGCATCACCAGGTCCCACCGCACCTGCTCGTTACGCTCGCGCAACTCCTTTTGAACTTGCGGACCCATCGCCTGCTCCAGAAGCTTGCGGGTCGCCGTCTTCCAATCGCGCTGATCGCCCTCGAGCGGTCCGAACGCCTCCATGTACAGCTCGCCACGGTGCCAACCAAAGACGAATGGTTGATTCACGACGCGCACCGGGGTGCCGACCGGAGCCATGTTGTAGAGCTGCAAGATGTCCTCGGGGTAGAGGTGGATGCACCCGTGGCTCACGCGCATGCCGACGCCCGCAGGCTTGTTCGTGCCGTGGATCGCGTACTCGGGCCAACCGAGATACAGCGCCCGATTGCCCATCGGGTCGTCAGGGCCCGGACGGATTTCGGTCGGTAGTGGGTCACCCTCCTCACGGTGCTCCTTCAGGATATCCGCCGGCGGTCTCCAGACCGGGTTCTTGACCTTGCGAACAATGGTCGTCACGCCCGACGGCGTCTTCCAGTTCACCCGACCGATGCCGATCGGGTAGGTATAGATGATCTGCTGCGCACCGTGCGCGCGCGGCGGGAAGTAATAGAGCCGCATCTCGGCGGCGTTGATGACGATGCCGGCGTGCGGGGCATCCGGCAGTACGAACTGCGTGGGCACCACGACCCGGCGCCCGGCGCCGGGCAACCACATGTCCACCCCGGGATTGGCGCGATGGATCTCGTTGTAGCCGACACTGAAGCGACGCGCGATGTCGGTGAGGGTGTCTTGCTGTCCGGCGTGAGTGACCTGCACCTCGCCCACGACCTCGTTGTTGAGATTGGGATCGACGGCGAATCGGTACGCTTCGAGGGGCGCCGTCTCGGCAGCGGGTGACGGCGCTTCGGCGGCCGGCGAGGCCGCCGGGCCCGTCGCTGAGGTGTCGGCACCCGAAGTCCGCCTTGCGGACGAGGTCGGTACGGCGACGGGCGCGGTGGGCGTGCCTGGCGAGACTACCGAATTGGCCTCGGCCGGCAGCGGCCCGCCGAGCAACGAGGTCACGATCAGCAAGGTGCTGAGAAGACGTTGGCCCGCGGCATGCGGGCGGCATGTGCTGGGTGTCATGGCGTGTAATTGTAGATTCATGGCGGACTCGCGAACGTTGCGCTGTTCCTAAGAAATGCGGATCTCCCGCACTCGCCTTATCTGCGCTGGTCGAAGAGTGTGACGCCGATGGTAGCAACGACGACGAGGCTCGTCGCAAGTAACGCGCGTGGTGCGGCCGGTTGACCGAGCAGTACGGCGCCGACCGCGACCGCGACGGCCGGTTCGAGCGTGACTAGCACGCCGTAGCCGCGCGGGGAGAGGCGTTTGAGCGCGGCGAACTCCAATGAGAACGGTATGGCGGTCGCGAGCACTGCGATGGCAAAGCCAGTCCCGAGCAGCACGGCGTCGAGTCGCGCGAGGCTGCCGTCATGCAGCGCGGACGGCAGCAACAGAGCCGTTCCGGCGGCCATCGCAACGGCGAGACCGGCATTCCCCGGCAGCACATGGCCCACGCGCCGGCTGAGCAGCACGAAGCAGCCCCAACCCGCACCGGCCAAGGCGGCGAATCCGAGCCCTCGCGGATCGAGAGATCCCCCCATCTCGGGCCCGATCAGGATCACACCTGCCGCAGCCAGGGAAACCCAGAGAACGTCGAGCACTCGCCGGGAAGCGGCGACAGCCACCGCGAGGGGACCGATGAACTCGATCGTGACCGTGATGCCGAGGGGAATACGCGCGATGGCTTCGTAGAAGCAAAGATTCATTCCCGCGATCACTGCGCCAAAGAGAAGCAGCAATCCCGCATGAGAGCGCAAATCGCGAAGCGGGGCACGTGCCACCGGGAGAAGCAGCAGTGATGCGAAACCCATGCGCAGGAATACCACCCCAAGGGGATCGACGGCCCCGAGAAACCGCACCGCCATGGCCGCGCCGAGCTGAACCGAGAGGATCGAGATCAGCACGAGAAGCGGCGGCGGCACAGCGGCGATGGTGCGGGAAAGGGGCAGCCCGGCCGGTGCCGTCGAGGTCGGCTGCGGACCTTCCGCGCGAAGCCCAGTCGGTATCACCCATGCGTTCACGGCAGATCGCTCGAGCTCTCGAGGGTTGTGCTCGCGGACATCCTAACTCGGCCGTGCGATTGCCGCCTCCTCAGATCCGCTTCGGCCGCGGACCGGCCGCCGAGACCGTCTCGACAGGCCGCCTTCCGCCGGTAGTAATCTAGCGCCGCGAAACCGGTGTTGCGGCCGATCCCTGAGCGAGAGGCGGCGGCGACAATCTCTGCATTGGCCGTAAATCACTGATCGGGAGCCGTAGGGGATGATCGGGAAAATTCTCATTGGTGCGCTGCTCCTCACCGCTTGCTTCGGCGTTGCGGAGGCAAGCCTCGGTATCGAGAGTCGCGGCCAGATGGAGAGCCACGCGAGCACGAACACCGTCCACGAGGCGGGCTACACCCGCATCGGCGGCATCGCGCAGTGGCTCCAGATCCGCGGCGATGATCGCGACAATCCGGTCTTGCTGTGGCTCAGCGGCGGTCCAGGATTCTCGACGATTGCGTCGACGCCTGCGTATAGCAAGTGGGAAAAGGCCTTCACCGTCGTGATGTGGGAGCAGCGCGGTGAGGGCAAGACTTTCGAGCGATCGGGGACCTCCGTGGCGCCGACGATGACGATCGATCGCATGACCGACGATGGGATCGAGGTCGCGCAATATCTGCGGCGACACTTGCACCAACACAAGATCGTTCTGCTCGGGCATTCGTGGGGGTCCATCCTCGGAATCCACATGATCCGGCGGCGGCCGGACCTCTTCTCGGCGTATATCGGCACCGGGCAGGTGGTCGAGCTCGAGCGCGATGCCGAGGCCGCCTATCCGCTGCTCATCCAGCGGGCGAAAGCGGTGCACAACGCTGCCGCTGTGAAAGAGCTCGAGGAGGTCGGGCCTCCACCGTACCCGGATTCGCCCAAGAAGTGGGTCTGGATCCGTTGGGCGAATGCGCTCGACCCGGGTCAGGACGGTCGCGAGACCGGTACGCAGGCCGAGCGGCCGGCCTACATCATGCGGGGCGCGATGTTTTCACAGGGACTCCTGTGGAACGCGATCCTCCGTGATGATCTACCCGCGCTCGGCACCGACTTTCACGTGCCGATCTTTTTCATTCAGGGTGCCGAGGATCGCCTGACCGTGACCGCGCTGACGCGGCGGTATTTCGATGAGATTCATGCACCGCAAAAGCAGTTCATCGTGCTGCCTGAGGTGGGACACCTCGCGATCTTCACGGCAAGAGATGCGTTCCTGCGCGTGCTGATCGATCGAGTGCGGCCGGTGGTGCTTGCGCCGCGGGCTTAGCCTCAGCCGGATCGTCCGCTCCTCCGGCCGACCTTCATGTCGAGTGAACGACCCACCCTTCTCCTGCCAGGATCCCCACCGATACGCCGAGAAATGTCCCTGCGACCACGTCGCTGAGAAAATGCCAATCCCCCACGATCAACAGACCCGCGGCGAGGAGCAGCAGCGCGGAAAGTGGCCAGGTGCTGGCTCTATACAGCCTCATAAAGACGCCCGCAAACGCTCCTGCCAATACCATGTGGCCGGAGGGAAAGCTGCTATCCCCCGCACCCATCCAAAAATTGAACGCATGCCGGGCGCCCTGCATGACCGCAGCGGGGTTCGGAACCCCGAAAAGCAATTTCAAGACGTCCTCATTGATGCCGTAGGCACATATCGAGGCGCCACAGGCTATCGCCAAAGCTTCCCCGAATCGCGAGATATGGCCACGCATCAAGCGTGCAAGAATCAGAACCAGGATCACGGCTGACTCCAAAGACAAAATAACGGCGGTTCCAAACGCCTTGTTCAGCGGGCTCAGAAAACGACCGACCTTCCAGAAGGATATCGCCATCGGCACATCCAAGCGCTCGAATGAAACAACCACTGCCGTGGCGCAAACCACCAATAACAGGAGCCAGATCCGTACCACGATAGGAAGGCGCTTGAGTTTCAAGTTACAGGGACCTCCGCGCGTTCGCGCGCTTGGTTTGACGCGAGCCCGGTATGCGCATAGCATCCCCGCGCACCTCACCATAGCTCATATCAAAAACAGGGGGAATCTCAATCATGCGCACACGCCTCTCCACCGCGCTTGCCGCCGCAGCGGCACTTGCGCTGATCAGCCTTGCGGCCCTTGCCGACGATCATGCCTTCACCGAAGGCCCGGTGGTCAATGTCTCGGCGATTCGCACGGTATACGGCCACTTCGACGATTACATGAACTATCTCGACACCACGTGGAAAGCCGAGCAGGAAGCGGCCAAGAGAGCCGGTTACATCACCGGCTACAAGGTGATCAACGTCGAGGCGCGCGGCGAAAACGATCCCGACCTCTACCTGGTGATCTGGTACAAGAACTGGGCCGCCTTTGACGGTGCCACGGCCAAGAACGATGCGATCGAAAAGCAGGTCGAAGGCTCGGTGGCCGCTTCCAACCAGGGTGGCAGTGACCGCAGCAAGATCCGCCGGGTGCTCGGGTCCTGGACGGGACAGCAGCTCGATCTCAAGTAATCGTGCGCTCGCGCGCCAAACGCTGGCGGGCCCGGCCTGTGTCGGGCTCGCCGGCGAAGCTACGGCCGCGCCTGCCGATCCTAGCGAGCGGCGCGCAATCACCCCCGCCGCACCGTTTCAGAAAAATTTCAGATCCGCTTGCAGAGGGTTTCAGCCAGCGTTCAAGACGCGGGTCCTCGGCCGCTCGATACTGAGCTCGCGTACCGTGAAAGAGCGCGGCAATGGAGCTTCTCGTCGATGGAGCTGCTGGAGCGCGAAAAGAATTTGTCGGACCTCGAGGCCTGGCTCGATTCCGCGGCGCGGCACGGCGGGAGCATTGCGCTCGTCGCCGGCGAGGCGGGGATCGGCAAGACCGCCTTGCTGCGGGAGCTTTCGGAACGGCAGCGCGGGAGGCGTGTCCTGTGGGGCGCCTGCGACGCGCTGGTCACGCCCAGGCCGCTCGCCCCGCTACGCGACATCGCGCGGCAGACCCGGGGCCCCTTGCTCGCAGCGATCGCTGCGGGCGTCAGCCGAGAGGCGGTCTTTACCGCCGCGCTTGACGAGGTGGACCGGGAGCGGGGAGCTCTGGTCGTGCTCGAAGACGTGCATTGGGCAGACGAGGCGACACTCGACCTGCTCAAGTTCCTTGGCCGCCGTATCCCGCTCACACGCGCTCTGCTCGTCGCGACCTTTCGGGACGATGAGACCGGCCCGCGTCATCCGCTGAGAGTGGTGATCGGCGACCTGCCGAACGCGAGCACACGCGCAATGTCGCTGGCGCCGCTCTCGGACGGCGCCGTTGCGCGGCTCGCGAGCCTGCGCGGCCGGCCTGCAGCGGACCTGCACGCCCTGACGGGTGGTAATCCGTTCCTCGTGACCGGAATGCTCGCCGCGAATGCCGGAACCGTACCCCTGACCGTCCGCGATGCGATGCTCGCGCGCGTGGTCAGGCTCTCCCCCGCGGCACGCGAGCTCGCCGAGTTCGTGTCCATCATTCCGGGTGGGGCCGAGTCGTGGCTGCACGGGACCGGCTCGTCGCACCAGACGGAGATCGAGGAGTGCCTTGCCATTGGTTTGCTGCGCGACGACGACGGCACGCTCGCGTTTCGCCACGAGCTCGCGCGGCGGGCGCTCGAAGCTTCGCTCTCATCCGCGCGGCGGCGCAGCCTCCATGATCGGGCGCTCGCGATCCTCGCATCACGGCCAGGTGCCGCTGCGGCGCGTCTCGCGTATCACGCGGAAACGGCCTGCAACGCGGAGGCTGTCTTGCAATTCGCCCCGCTTGCCGCCGTGCATGCGGCATCCGTCGGAGCCCATGGAGAGGCGACGGCGCACTACGAGCTCGCGCTGCGCCATGCCGCGGATCTCTCGGCACCCGAACGCGCGCGTCTGCACGAGCATCTGTCGCACGAATGTGCACTGACGGGTCGCTACGAGCGTGCCATCGAAGCCCGGCGCTGCGCACTCGCCATCTGGGACGCATCGATGGACCGCATCCGGGAGGGAGAGGCTCTGCGATGCCTCTCGGACCTGAGCCGGTCCGCGGGCGATCTCGCAGCGGCGCGCGAGTACGGCGCCGCAGCCGTCGAGCGGCTCGAAGCGCTGCCGCCCCGCGTGGAGCTGTCGATCGCTTACAGCAATCGAGCGGAGCTCGCGCTCGAATCGTGCGAATCAGGCGCGGCGCTCGAGTGGTCGAGCCGCGCCGTTGCGCTGGCTGAATCCCTCGGGTGCCGGCCGGCCTTGAGTCATGCGCTCGCAACCCTCGGCACCTCGCGGCTTCTCCTCGGAGACGGCTCCGGATGGGTGGACCTCGAGCGTGCTTTCGACCTGGCGCTGCGCGGTCCCCATCGGGAGGAACTGGCTCGCGCCTATACGGACCTCGCCGCAATGGCTGTCGCGCACCGCCAATATGCCGATGCGTGCCGCCATGTGAGCGATGGACTCGCCTATTGCGGCGAGCAGGGTTTCGATTCACTCGGTATGGACCTCCTCGCGTGCCGCGCGCGCCTCAGATTCGAGCAGGGGGACTGGGACCGAACGGGGGAGGACGTTGAAACGGTGATGAGAAACCCGTGCACCCCGCCGAGTGCCCGCATCACCGCCCTGGAGATCCTCGGGCACCTACGCGTTCGGCGCGGCGAACCCCGATACGCCGTGCCTCTCGAGGAGGCACGGTCGCTCCACGGTCCGACGATGCGGCCGCGCCGCATCGTCGCGCTCGCCGCGATTCGAGCCGAACGCGCCTGGGTCGTCGGCGATCGAGAAGGCGTCCTGCGCGAGGCCGAGCCGGCGTACGAGATACTTCGAACCCTTCATGATCCGCGCCTGAAGGGCGTGCTCGCGGTATTGCTTTGGAGGGTAGGTGCGCTTGCGGAGCCACCGATGGGCATCGAGGAGCCCTACGCCCTCGAGATCAGCGGCGACTGGCGCGGCGCCGCACGTCTCTGGAGGGCGGTCGGCTGTCCGTACGAGCAGGCGAGCCTGCTCGCGTGGCACGGTGCAGAGCCCGAGCAACGTGCGGCACTCGCGATGCTGGATCAGATGGCCGCCGTGCCCACGGCGCTCGCCTTGCGCAGACGCATGCGCGCGCAGGCCGTGCGCGGTGTTCCGCGAGGGTCCAGGCCGTCGACTCTGCGCCATCCGCTCGGCCTCACGCGGCGCCAGGCGGAGATTCTCGCGCTGCTATCCGAGGGACTGCGAAACTCCGCGATCGCGCAGCGCTTGTTCCTTTCAACCAAGACGGTCGATCATCACGTCTCGGCCATTCTGGCGAAGCTCGGTGTTCCGACGCGGATGCAGGCCGTCGCGAGGGCCTACGGCCAGCCATCCCCTCGAGTGTGATCGACCCGGAGAGCTGCGCCCGCCTCGAGAGGCGACCGGGCGTCTCGAGGCGGGCGGCCGCTGAGGCACGGCCGAGCGGTGCGCGGGGGCCTGGGTCTCTGGTCAGTGGTCAGTTGATCAGCGGCTGGTGATCGCAAGTCACATGAGTGTTCCAGTCCGCGTTGCTCCCCACCGGATTGGCTTCCCATGCCCACACGTGGATCTCGTAGATCGCCGGCAGCCCATAGCGGTTGGGAGATGCGATGTAGTTGAGTAAATTCCCCTCGAGAGCCGGTGGAGTGCTGGGATTGTTGTTGTCCCACGCCGCCGCGAAAACGAGGTACTCGACCCCTACGAGGCGCTGCGTCCCGTCCGCCTCGGGCTCGTAGATCAGCGCGGATGGCATGTTCACGTTCAGCACGGCGTTCTCGATCCAGTCGAGATGCACGTAGTGAATGCCCATGGCACCTCGGTCCGGACCACTGACGCAGGGAGTTCCCTGCACGTAGCCTCCCGCGAGCGCGGCGGCGACCGTTTGGTACTTCTGCGTCACTTCACGCACCTTCGCGATGAGCGCATCCGAGGGCATCGGCATTTCCATCGGCGTGGCAGCGGGCTCCGCGGCGCCGGCTGGCCCGATCCGCCCCATCGTGCCCGCAAAGGTGATCCCCAGCGGCAACAGGAGCGCCGTCAGAACTGGCATGAGGCCCTGCGGGGGCCTTCGACCCTTCGCTGCGGGCCGTACGCGAATCGTGCGCAACACGTGTTTTTCGTCGAGACCATTCATTGTCATCGCCTCCCGGGGTTTCTGATCGCCCGCAGGAGGATGGTGTCGCCCGGAAGGTCGAGCCGAATCGGAAGAACCACCCAATTTGGATCGCGGCGCTACCCAAATTGGACCGCGGACGCGCTTGCGCGCGTCCGCGGTATCTCGGTATCACTCGGCGCTCGTGGGGTCGATGACGGTCGTAACCGCCGAGATCTTGTTGGCGGGGAAACCGCCGAGCTCGGCATGCCGCCGCACCAGGGACTCGTCCGTCGCGTGATAGATGCAGTAGATCTTGTCCGCCGTGACAAAGCTCTCGATCCACTGGACGCTCGGTCCGAGACTGCTCAGCACGCCGCACGACTTCTTGGAGATCGCTTTCAGTTCCGCGGCGCTCAACTTCCCTGCCCCCGGAATCTCGCGTTCGATGACAAATTTCGGCATGACATCTCCTGTGGTGGTCGGATGGCTCCGCGGGCGCAGCGGCTCCTGCCGTTGCGCCCGCCCTGCAGCCCAGTGTCGCGCAGGAAGGGAACCGCGTCTTGAAGCCTCCCTGAAAAATTTCTAAAGACCGCGGCGCACTCCCTCGTCCGGAACGATTTCCACCACACTTTCAAGTACTTACCTGCAAGCACGGGGCGATCTACCGCGCCGCAACGAGGATGGACCGTTTGATCAGGGCATTCGCGAACGAAGCCGGTGTGGTCGGCGCAGACATCACACCGCGCGCGGTCGCGTACTGTGTGAGTGCCGGACGGTCAACGGCCAGTACGGCGTTGGCAATCGCGAACTGTAGACAACCCTTGTACAGACGGCGAAGCTCGCTCGCAAAGGCGATCCGGCCGTTCGGATCGAGGTCCGCGCAGACCTCGTGTGCCGCGCGATCGAGGCGTTTGTAGAGCGCCGCAGCACCTGACCAGGTCGTGGTGTCGAGATCTCCGAAACGGACGGTGACTGAGTGCGCCGCCGCGCCGTCGTCGGCACGCGAAGTGGCAAATGCACCGCAGGCGCAGCAGGAGGCAAGAATGACGATCAGCTTGTTCATGACGATCTCCCGTTGATTGAGCACGTGAATACGCTTCTAATGCACCGCCGTATCTTGTTTCGGCGTGCGTGTGAAGGATCGACCCATTGCAGCGTGAGGTCTTGAATTCGGGCTGAAACGTGCGTGAAACATGGCTACAACCGCGCTGAGCTCTCGGCTATATTCGTTTTGGGACGGCCTGCTCGGCTGGACTCATCAGAAGAGGCGCAGGCGTGAACCGCATACGCGTCGGAGAATTTGAGCTCGTTCCATCCGAGCGCAGCCTGCTATCCGGCGGCAAGCCGCTCGAGCTCGGCGCGCGCGCCTTCGATCTGCTGCTCGTGCTGGTCGAGAACGCCGGCCGGCTGGTTTCAAAGACCGCGCTCATCGAGCGGGTCTGGCCACGAGTCATCGTCGACGAGAACAACCTGCCTGCGCAGATCGCCAGCCTGAGGCGCGTGCTCGGGGCGGGAGCGATCCGCACGGTGCCGGGGTTCGGCTATCGCCTCGAGCTGCCAGTCACGGCTGTCACGATGTCCGATGCACCGCAAGTGAGCGCTGCGCGGAGTGATCCACCGCCGGGGGTACCCCGGCGTCACTGGCCGAGCCCGCTCGCCGCGCTCGTCGGCCGCGAACAGGAGCTGCACGAGCTCGATACGGCTCTCACGCGCAGTCGCCTGGTCACGCTGGTCGGCATCGCCGGAGTGGGCAAGACGCGGCTCGCACAGGAAATCCTCATCAGAGAGATCGACAGATCGGACGGTGCGGTCGCGTGGACGGCGCTCGGAGACGTGCAGGACGCGCAGCACGTGCCTTCAACGATCGCGCTCTCGATCGGAGTGTCGCTCGCGGAAGGAGTCGACGGATTTGTAGCGCTCGCCCGGGCGCTCGAGCACCTGCCGCTGCTCCTGATCCTCGACTGTGTGGAGCATCTGAGCGATCTCATTGCCGGTCAGCTGCCCGTGCTCCTCTCGCAGACGCACGCGGTGCGCGCGCTGCTCACCAGTCAGGTGCCGCTCGGCGTTACCGGCGAAGTGGTGTATCGGCTGGGTGTTCTGCCGGTTCCCGAGCAAAACGCCCCCTGCGAGGAAGCAGCCCGCTGCGCGGCGGTGGCGCTGTTCGCGCAGCGCGCGGCGGCGGTCGATCGCCGCTTCGAGCTCACGCGCTCGAATGCCGCCCTCGTGACCGAAGTCTGCCGGCGCCTGGACGGAATCCCACTGGCGCTCGAGCTCGCGGCCGCGCGCATTCCGGCGCTCGGACTCACGGCGTTGCTCGAGCATCTCGACGATCGCTTCCGTCTGCTCAAGCTCGCATCGCTCGCCGAGCCGCGCCACGGTGCACTGCAGGCCGCATTCGACTGGAGCTACGGTCTGCTCAATGCGCGCGAGCAGCGTGCGCTTCGCTGCCTGAGCGCGTTCGCGGGCAGTTTCTCCCTCGGCGCCGCGGCGCGCTGCGCGGCGGATGCGGGCACGGACGAGGCCGAGGCGATCGACGTGATCGGATGCCTCGTCGATCGCTCGCTCGTCAGCGTGGTCGCCGTGGACCCGCCGCGGTACGCGCTGCTCGAGACGGTGCGACACTTCTCACGGGAGAAGCTGCAGGCTCTCGGGGAGCTCGACGCTGCGCAGGGCCGCATGGCCGCGAGCGTGCTAGGCGTGCTCGACCGCGGCTATCGCGAGTACTGGTCGCTCGATGAGTCACTGTGGCTGTACCGGTATGGGCCCGAGCTCGAGAATTTGCGCGCGGCTCTGGATTGGGCGCTGGCGCGCGACCCGATACTGTCCATCTCGCTGTTCGGTTTCGCATGGCCGCTGTGGGTGGAGGCCGATCTGTGTGCCGAGGGCCGCTTGCGCTACGAGCAGGTGCTCGCGGCGCTCTCCGATGCCGTGCCGCGCGAACGCGTCGCGCGCTTCTGGGAGGCCATCGCCGTCTGCGATTCCACGCGTCAGTGCGATCGAGCCCGGTACGCGGCGGAGCTCGCCGCGCGGCTGCACGCCGAGAGCGGCGATGCGCGTGCACGGTATTACGCTCTGATGCTGCTCGCACTCAATTGGCGCACCGATTCGGACGTGGCGCGCGAGTCCTGCGCGGCCGCGCGGCGGCTCGAGGAGTCAACCTGGCCGGCGCGGCTGCTCGCCCACGGCGCCCTGACGGAAGGGGCGCTGCTCACGGGCGCCGGACAGTATGCGCAGGCCCGTGCGGCGTACGAACGCGCGACTCGCATCGCGCTCGCGACCAGCGAGCGCCAGGCGCTCGCCGCCACGGTCGGCATCGTCGAGCTGGATATCGCCTGCGGCCGCACGGACGCGGCCTTGCAGCTCGCCCGGCCGCTCGCCTCGAGCTTGCGCCACATCGGACGCCGGGATACACAGTTCGAGCTTCTCGCGCTCGCCTTTGCCGCCCTGCTCATCGATGGAGAGTTGCAAGAGGCGCGCGGCCGGGGCGCCGAGCTCTACGACCTCGCCCGCAGGTTCGATACGGGCAAGCTGTACCTGGCGCTCGATGCCATGGCGTTCCTCGCCTGCCGGGAGGACCGCTTCGCGGATGCGGTTCGCATCGCCGCTTGTGCGGAAGAGGCGCGTGCGACGCACGGGCAGGTGCGCAGGCGGCCCGCCGAGGAGCACATGCGTGGCGCGGTCAGGTCGATCCTCGATCAGCGGCTCGGCTCGCAGTGGGAGTGCGGCGCGAGCGCCGAGCCGCTCGATGAGCTCTCGGCGTGCTCGCTCGCGCTCGGCATTTCACTGTGACGGCGGTCGCCTTACTCAGCCCGGCTCATGCGCACGTCCACGGGCGCACCGCTGCGGATGGTCTGGTAGACGACGCAGTACCGCTCCGTAAGCTTGATCAACTGCTCGAGCTTCTCCTGAGGCGCGTCGGAGTCGATGATAAAGGCGAGCCGTATTGCCGCAAAGCCGACCGGCGTGTCCCTGGAGACTCCAAGCGTCCCTCGAAAATCAAGGTCCCCCTCCGCGGACACCTTGCCGGATCGCAGGGGAATCTCCAGCGCCGTCGCCACCGCCTTTAGCGTCACGCCGGCGCAGGCCACGAGCGATTCGAGCAGCATGTCGCCCGAGCAGAGCTCCAGCCCCGAACCGCCCGTCGCCGGGTGCAGACCGGCGAGTGCCAATGCGCGGCCGGTCTCCACGTGGCAAGCGATGCGCGACTCATCCAACGTGCCCTGCGCTCTGAGGGTTATCCGCGCCTGTGCGGCCTCGCTCCGGTATCGCTCCTTGATTGGCGCTTGTATCGAACGCAACGTGGCGGCATCCATGACGTTTCTCATAGAGGTTGTCGTTATTGCGCGGCCGCCGGACCGTATCACTCGGCAGCAGAGCGGTCAAACCAGCGCAGGTGAGCGAGCGGCAACCTGATCCGAGCCATCTCCTGTCGGCGAGCCGTCCGTTGACCGTCTCGCAATCCCGTCCACCGGCGCCTAAACTCAAAGCAAAATCGCGGCAGGCAGGATGAGCATGTTCCTCTCCCTACTCCTTCGGTGCGGTCTGATGAGCGTCGCGCTTGCCGCCGCCCTGCCTTGCCCCGTCGCGGCGCAGGGCGCCCCCGCGACAGGGAAGGGACTGCTCGGGGTGGCCGTTGCCAATCCGTCCCAGCCGTGGCAAGGCGCGCTCATCGCACGCGTCGCGCCGCAAGGCGCCGCGGCGCGCGCCGGTCTACGGTCGCAGGATCTGATCGTCGAAGCCGACTCGCAACCCATCTCCTCGGCCTCGGATCTGACCGCGTATGTGGCAAGCCGTCGCGCGGGCGAGCGCATCACGTTCACCGTGATGCGCTGGCACGGCGCGTCGGTCGGGCGCGTCCGGCTCGTCGCCACGCTCGATCCGGCGCCTGCGCAGGACACTCTGCGCGCCGCCGTCCCGGCGCAAACCAGCCCCGTCCCGGTGCAGAACAGCCCCCTCCCGCCGCGGCCTCCGGCCGCAGGGGCCCCGGCGCGAGGGTTAACCCAAGTCTCCTGGACCACGTTTACCGATCCGAACGAGAACGCATTCACCATCGACGTTCCGCGCGGCTGGAAGGTCGTCGGCGGCATCGTCCGCAAGATTCCGCTGTGGCCTAGCGCCGTGGTGCGGGTCCTCTCGCCCGACCGACGCACGCTGATCGCGGTTGGCGACCCGGATAGCGTTCCCTATCAGGCGCCGATCGCGGCCCGCGATTACGTCCGGCGCTTCACCGAACGCGCGATGAGCGGAGCATGCCCCGGCTTGCGTATCGTCAACGTCGCCGAGCTGCCGGACGTCGAACGGTTTGAGAGCGCCCATTCGCTCGGGCCCTACAACCAATGGAGCGCCGCCCAGGCTTCATTCAGCTGCAGCGGCCGACAGACCGGCATGGCCGGAGAGGCGATTGCGATCCTGCAATACACGACCTCCCTGCGCGGCGGACAGGCAACGGTGCTCGCCGCGTTCGTGACGACGACGGAGCAAAAGGACGAGGCGGACCGGCTGTTGAATCACATGTATTCCAGCTTTCGCCAGAACCCGCAGTGGGGGGCGCGGCAGCAGCAGATTGGGCAGCAACTCGCCAATGGGGCGCTCGCCCGCTGGCGCGGTGAGCAGCGGCAAGCCCAGCAGATGGACGACACGCTTACCAACACCGCGCATTTCCTCGGGCCCGGGGGTCAGCACTACGACCTGGACGCGAGCCCCCGCTACCAGTGGCTCGCCCCCAATGGCCAAACGATCGGCACCGACACCCCGACGCCGCCCGCCCCCGGCGATCAGCCGCTCCAGAGACTGCCCGAATAGCGCACGCGCGCGATCTGCATCGGCCTGGCCGAGCGCCTCCGACCTCAGATCTGATCGAGTCCGAGTGAGCGCCGCGCCGCGTTGTACTCATCCTTCGCAGCGGCGAGCTCGCGCCTCTGCTGCTCGCTCGCTCCGCCGGGCGCCGTCTGTGCATCGGTGAGCGCATCGAAGTAGCGGGCTCGGGCGCGCGCCAGATCGCTCGCGAGGGAGTCAGACCCGCTCGGCGGGCTCTCATCGGCGAGATTGACCGCTCTCGAGAGCAGGCCGGTGGTTGCCGTCCCCACGGGCGAGGAGACGATGTCGCTGTGGGCGCCCATGAAATCCGCCAACGCGAGCTGCGACTTCTTCTCCGATTCGGACTCGGTGATTGCAACTTCGATCGTGACCGGCATGAGCTCGAGCGGCTCGTGCGGGAGATCCTGATATTCCGCGCTGCTCGCATCGAGCTCCGCGGACTGCGTCTGGTATTGCACCGCAATGCGTGTGCGCTCCTGCTTGAGACCTTCCGCGATATCGCTGCTGCTCGCCGCGATGCGCTGGTCCAGGCTCGCGAGGATGCGCTGATTGCGCTGCAGCGCGCGCTTCAGGGCTTCAATCTCACCCGCCACCTCCTGGTGGGTCTTCGTTCGCTCCTCGTACGAGCGCCGCGCCTCCGGCGTGAGCGGCGGCACGCGCAGCCAGGGCGCGGAATGACTGGTGGCACCCGGGGAGTGAGCGCCCGCGCTCACGGTGCCGATATTGACCCAGGCAACCGAGAGCACCTCCTCCTGATCCGTGGAGCTCGGATCGGAGATCTTGAGCGTATAGAGCACGGCTCGGAACGCTCGCTTCTGCTGCGTCGTGAGGAGCGATTCGATGTGGTAACCGGCATCCTTCAACCGATAGGCGGTACCGTCTGCGGAGAACTCGAAGCGCGCCTCGTACACTGCGCGCACTTTGTCCTTGACGCACACGTTGGCGCGGCGCAGCTGATTCTCGACCGAGTCGTCGGTGCGTGAAGTCCGCCACTGGTCCTGGGAGAGCTTCAGGGTCTCGGGCGTCACGGTCTTGGGGAGGTACGCCGCCCGGCAGTCGGTGGATTCGGGCTCGAGGCTTCCGGCGACGATCGTCATACAGCCGAGATTCGCGTTGAGCCGCAGTGTGGGCGCGGGTAGCAGATCCGCCCGGTACAGGTTCATCTGGCGCACCATGGCGTAGCGCGTGTCCTTGCGCGCAGCCCGCGCCTTTATTTTGCCGGCGGCCACGTCGGCTTCGTGATGGATGAAGAGCGAGGCGAGCTGTCCCACGACGGCTGCGATGATCGGCAGAAACTTCGCGTTCTCACCCGTCGATCCGGCACTCTGAGGCACGTAGAACGGCTCATCGGCGATGATGCAGCTATCGTTGACGAATGCGTGCACTTCGACATCCTGCGCCGCATGGGCCGTGTCCCTGCCGCATTCCATGACGGCCAGGCCGAGTAGCGCGGTGAGCGCCACGGCAAAGGCGGTGGAGCGCGCTTTCGTCATCTGACCAAGACTCCTCGCGATGCGGTGAGACCCCGGCGCAGACCATCCAGGAATTGCAACACCTGGGTGACCTCGAGCCGTTGCCCAGGGTCCGTGAGCGCGGCAAGGTCGTGCGCCACGCGCTGCTGCGCGAGATCACCGAAGCGCTTGAGCACCACCGCCGCCTCGAGCAGCTCGAGGCTGTTGCAGGCGCTCGCGTTGAACACCCACACGTTCTCGCTCCCATTTGCGGCAGTAGCACGCATCCCGCACCGCCGCGGCGGTGGGTCACCTCTCCAGAGCAAGCGGAACACATCGAAGATCGCCCCGGTATTTGCGGCGAAGTAGGAATGTCCCAGCATGTCTGCGGGGATCGCGGACATGTCGATCGTGTCGAGCCCCTGCAGCCGGATCACCGTGGCTCCCGCGGTGCCGGCGCGCGCGCCGTCGTGAATGAGTGCCGAGGCGCGCAGCGCGTAGTCGGTGTCGGAGGCGTAGAGCGTGACCCGCTCGGCCGCCGCCACGAGCGGTGGAACGGCGTGGATGAAGTAGCTGCGGTCGACATCGGGCGCGGTGAAGATGATCTGACCGAAGATGTGGTTGCGCTTCTCCGGAGCGAGGGTCGCGAGGTACGTCCGCACGGCCTCGATGAGCGCGCGGCTTCCCATGCTGTGCGCCAGCAGATGGATGCGCTCAGCGCCGGACTGCGTGATGATGGTCTGAAGAAAGCCGGCGAGCACGAGACCACTGTCGTTGACTGCGCTTTCGTCGGCCGTATAGGCGAACGGATTGCCCCTCGAGGGCCAGCTATAGAGCAGCGGGGTGCCGTCGAAGTCCAGATCGTACATGAGCTGCGCGGCGCGCCGCGCGGAGTCCTCGAAGGTGTTGTTGAAACCGTGCACGAACAGGAAAAGATCCTTCGATCGCGCCTCCTTCACGTGCTCGCGCAGCTCCTCGACGAAGCGCTCCTGGGCGAGCGGAACCACCTGCTCGAGCAGGATGTAGCGGCGGCGCGCCGCGCCGGCGTCGAGGATATATTCCGTCCAGCGCGGCTGGGTCTCGAGCGCCGATTCTTTGTGCGCCGTCGGAATCGTGACGTCGACGTAGCCGTACTGGAGCTCCCCACGCTCGTTGCCGTAATAAAGCGCCGGCCGGGAATCTCCCGAGGGCTTGCGATCCGTGCCGTAAAACACCCGCACACGCGCGCAGTCCTGGTTCTTGGCGGGCTGGCCGGTGAGATCCTCGGGCAGAGCCCTCGGGGCGACGGCGGCCTGCAGCTCTTGCTCGGTGCGCTCGGCACCCGCCGCGTCCCCCGCGGCGCGATAGATCGCCTGAAGCCTGCCGAGCGTCGCTTGCACGCTCGCGTGATACGGGCCGTAGGCCCGGCGCTCGATCGAGGCGATGCGCCGCTCGAGTGCCTCGGCATCCGGATAGCGTCTTTCTCTCACGCGCAGCTCGGCGAGCGCGGTCAGCACCGGGATCAGATCCGGGTGATCCGCTCCGAGGGTGCGCTCCTTCGCCGTGAGCGCTCGTACATAGTAGTCGGCAGCGCGCGCGTCGTTGCCCGATTGCACGGCAAGATCGCCCAAGCTCTGCAGCAAGCCATCGAGGAGGCCCTGACTCTCATCCTGGGCGGTGGCGAGTCTCAGCGCCTGGTCGCCGTAGGTGAGCGCCTCCTGCGTCCTTCCGGCCGCTCTCGCGGCCTCCAGCTGCTGATAGGCTCGCATCACGTCCGGCGACTGCGCGAGCGCCGCTGTCGGCGTCCCCGCATCAAGCGCGACGCCGAGCAGCAGGACGGCCCATCGCGCCCGCGAACGCTCGAGTCCTCGGAACACGCCAACCTCGATCACGGTGCTGCTTGCTGTCGTTCTGGCCCGAGCAGTCGCCGCCGTCGCGGACAAACGCGCGCGGCGCTGCAGCTCTTAGAGTTTCCCGTCCCGCCGCATACTGTACTCCAACTGCGCACCGCGGACAGCCCCGCCGGGTAGTGCGGATGCGGTCCACGCTCCATAATGGGAGGCCTTCGGGGAGACGAACATGAACAACGAGCACGCACACCCGGCCAAGCTTTCAGTCGTCACGGCGCTTGTCGCGCTCCTCGGCAGTGGAGGGACGGCACTTCACGCGCAGTCATCCGGCTACCACGCACCCGAGCTTCCCGCCAACCACGCACTCCTCATCACGGTCTCGGGGTACAAGGGTCACGAGCTACCGGGCGTGGAGGAGGATCGCAGGACGGCGCTCGACATTTCGCACCGTCTGGGGGTGCCGACCCAAAACATCGTGCAGCTGAGCGAGGAGCAGGTGACGCGCGAGGGCGTCCGTCAAGCGCTCATCGAGATGGACAAGACGTTGTTGCCGGGCGACAAGCTCTTCGTGTACTTCTCGGGTCACGGGGCGCGCCGCCTGAACAGGCAGACCAATCAGTGCGTCGAGAGTCTCGTCATGCAGCCGATCACGTTCCTCACGAATCGCGAGTTCGCGCACATGATGAAGCCGCTCACCGCGAAAGCCGACAAGACGATCGTCATGCTCGACTCGTGTTTCTCGGGTGGCGTCGCGCAAACCGCGGCAGCGCGTGCGCTCGAACAGCAGCGTCCCAAGTCACTGCCGGCGAGCCCCGAGTGCTCCCAGGCGGTCAACGCGCGCGGTTTCGAAGAGGAGCGCGGCGCAGACCTCGGCACCACGGACAACAACATGGTGGTGCTTGCTGCGGCGCGGAACAACGAGGTCGCATGGGACACGGCCGACGGGGGTGCCCTCACGTACAACGCCGAGCAATGCTTCGCCGATGCCGGCGGCGCTGCGCAGAAAAGCGGTGTGCTCTCGATGGAGGAGCTCGCCGCATGCGTGCAGAGGCGCCTTGACAAGGCCCAGTCGGAATCCGCCCGTCAACATGTGACGGTGGCCGGCAACGCGGATTTGATCGCAGGATTCCCCGCCGCGGCGCCGGCCGCCGCCGGTGCCGATCCGATCGCGATGCTCAACACGATCTACCGCCAGCGCGATGATCGTTGGTCGGTCGATGCGAGCGTCGGTCAGCCGACGTTGAAGATCGGCACGCAGCTCACGCTTTCGATTCACTCGCAGCGCGCGGGCTACGTGTACGTGTTCTATCAGGGAAGCCAGCCCAACAGCTTTTACATGCTCTTTCCGAATCAGCTCGATCCCAACAACCAGATCGTGGCGGAGGGGGTGCTCCACCTGCCGGGCCCCGACTGGAGCGTGACCGCGCTCGGACCGAAGGGAACCGATCACCTCCTCGTGATGGTCACCCAGTCCCCGCGCGACTTCAGCAAGCTCTCGCTGCCGGCCGAGTACGTGAGCCAGGAGGGGCCATTTGAGAAGATTCAGCCCACCGAGCGCTCGGTCGGAATCATCACGCAGCTCGCAACGCTCGCGGCCGCGGCCAAGAGCCATGAATGCACCGATACCCGCGGCGCACGCGATCTGGGTGTGGCACGGCGTTGCTCGAGCGTGTTCGGCGCAAGCCAGGTGAGCGTCGAAGAAGTCGAGTGACTAACCTTCGGCGGCGGCGGCGATCTCCTGCTGGCGCTCGATCTCCTGCGCGGCGTTCGGGTCCGCGGACGGGCCGGCCTGGGCGAATGCCGGGGTCGCCGCGGGGACCGTCTTGGCGGCGTTCGTGCCGGCAAGGCCCTGATCGATGGCCTCGCGCATGTGATTCTGCATCTCTTGCACATCGTTGAGCGCGATCTGCACACGCACTGAGCGCTCGCACTCGTTGCCGCCCTTGCTCGCGAGGACGATCGCATCGGCGGAGCTGGTGTCGGCCTTCGCAGCGGAGACCACCGCGACCACGTCACCTTCGCTCACCATGCAACGCCGCCCCGAAGCATCGACGAGGTCGAGGTCGGAGCCGACGACGAAGGCATGTGCTTGCCTGTCGCTGAGCTCGGCGACGACTCCACCGGCGCCGGGCGGCGGCTCGACGTTGTGCGCGTTCTGCTGTGCTTCGACAGCCTCCTGACGCACCTGCCGGTCGACCTCCTGCGTGACCAGTTGCTTGACTTGCGGTGTGATCGCGGAGGTCGTATCGGCGGGCGGCGGGGGGGTTTGCCCGCCTTGCTGCGCGGCGTTGTACGCGGTGAGCAGGCTTGCGCCGATGACGAAGTCCGCGAGCCAGGGAAGAGGACTCGAATAAGAGGTGTCGGGACTGAAGTAGCCGCTGTAGTGGCGGTACCAGGGTTGATTCAGGTAGTTCCACTGGAACGGCGTCGGCCTGAAGGAGGTCACGGCCCAGCGGTAGAAATTCAACGGATAAAAACGTGTGGGTGCGTAAGCATCGAGCGTCGCGCCGCCATAGGTATAGGGACGGTAGTACCGATGAACGGTCTTGCCCTGGAACACGTAGGTGCGATGATCGTACGTGCGGCCGCCGTAGCTGTACGGATGCTGCACGTACTGTACCCCGCGCGAGGTTGCGAAAATGCGCGTACGGTCCGGTTGGTTCACGAGTATTCGCCGGCTGCCATCGATGCCGTGCTGGATCAGCATGCCGTTTCTGGGATTCGCGACCGCCAGGACGGAGCCATCGGCGGCCTTGCGCACGACGGTGCCGTTGGCGGTGCGTGTCTCGTGACTTCCCGGCGGTGCCGGATGACCCGCAAAGAGGCGTGAGGTTGCGAGATGCGTCGTGCCGTGCGCACTGCCCGCGGTCTGCCTTCCGAGCGAGGGCGTCGTGCGCGTCAGAGAAGAATTGAGGCTGCGCGACTGAGATTCCGCCGATTCGTTGCCGTTGCCGTTGTGCGACCCGAGCATGTTGAAGGGGCTGCGCGCCTGGTTGGAGTTGCTGGTGCCCGGTGCGCCTTGGTTGTTATGGATCCAGAGCTTCTGCCACGGGGAGAGCGGCTGCTGTGTCGGGTGTGTGGTCGTCGGCCGCCTCACCTGCGGCTCCGGTGTCGTATTGGTCTGATTCTGCGAGCGGGCGGCCGCTGCCACTGCGAGCGCGGCGAGCGCGACGACGAGCGGGTGGAATTCTATCCTTCGATGCGCTGCTGGTTTGTAGAGAGACATGATCGTTCCTCGAGGCAGTGTTCGTTCATCAGCGACTGCTGACGATCTGGAAGGATTCCCCGACGTTGTACCAGTTCGGCTTCTGCGTGCGATTGAAGCGCTGTTCGGCGATCTTCGGTACTTCATAGTTGACATAGCCGGCCAGATCGAACGTGTTCACCGCGCCACTGCGATGCGGATCGGCCTCACCGTTCAGGCCCTGCAGCAGCGCCCAGGTGAACAATCCGTGCCCGTCCTGGCCTTCGAGCGCCTCCTGATCGCTCGTGGAGGCCGACAATATCGCGCTGCCCATCGCCGTGGAGAGGACGTTCATGGCGCGGGACTCCTGCAGGGCTTGCGTGGTGACCGCCATCGCGTCCCCCATCGCGCCCGAGTGACAGGTATCGAGCAGCAGAAACTTGCGGGTGGCTGGTATGCTCGAGACCATCTCCCGCAGCTCGCTTTCGCTCAGCGCATCGCGTCGTATGGCGTCGACGTTGGTCGAGCTGACGTTGGAGGGGACGAGGAAGTATTGCTCGCTCGCGAGGTCCTTGCCCTTCACCGTGCCGTGGCTGGCCGCATAGAACAGGAACACATCACTCGGAGCAATCGTTCGATAGCGAGCAAAAGCGCTCTGCAGTGCGGACTTGCTCGTCTGCTTCGGGGTCGTCAACTGCTCGACGTGGACTTGATCGAAGAGCGGCGCAGCCCTCCTCTGGAGGATCGCGGCGACGGCGCTCGCATCGTCCACGGCGTATTTCAGGTCGAAATTCGAATTCTCGAACTCATCGATCCCCACCACCAGCGCATACAGTTGCGGCTTGCCGGGGGTGCTGTAGTGCGCGACCACGGTCGCCTCCGCCGGATTGGAGTGCACGGATCCGTCGGCATTGAACGCGATGACACGAATTTCGTTGCTGCCGGAGACCAGTTGCACACGAATGGCTCGGGCGGGCGCGCCCGCGACGGCGGCGATACCCAGGTCGCGGGTTTCGAGCCCGGGAACGGCGGTCCCGTTGACGAGCGTGCGTACCTCGCCGATGCCCCCGCCGCGATCCGTGATGCGCACGTGCAGATCGAGCGCTTCCGAGTGCACTGCGGGGGGCACGTCGAGCAGGACCACATCGGGCGCCGGCTTCACCGATCGCAACGTCGGCAGGCTGTCCGGGAGCTTCTGTCCGACGAGCGTCATCCGCACCACGTCCGGCCGGTAGAATCTCTCGCGGTAGGCGTCGATGCCGGAGACCTCATCACCCACGCGCACGTTCAGGAATCGCTCCGCGTCAGCGCCTTGATAGTCGTAGTAGCCCGCGGGCGTGATCTCCAGGCTTCCGCCGTCGCCCCGGAAGGCGATCAAGCGCAGCCGCTCGGTCCCGCTCGCGACATCCCAGAGCCGGATCGTCGAGTCGAGGCTCGCCGAGGCGAGCAGGCGCCCATCGGGCGAGAAGGCGACCGACTCAACCACATCCGTGTGACCGCGCAGCGTATGCAGCTCGCGTCCGCTCGCCAGGTCCCAAAGCTTGATGACGGCGCCTTCATCGCTCGAAGCCAGCACCGAGTCTTTCGCCGCGATCGCGACCGCGGTGACGGGCGCCGTATGTCCGAGGAGCGTGTGCAGCTCGCGTCCGCTCGCCACGTCCCAGAGCCGGACCGTCCGGTCTGCGCCGCCCGAGGCGAGCACCCGGCCATCGGACGAGAACGCAATCGAGGCCACCCAGCTCGCGTGGCCGGTGAGGGTACGGAGCGCGGCGCGCGTGGCGACGCTCCAGAGCTTGATGGTCCCGCGCTCGTCGGCCGAGGCGAGTGTGAGCCCATCGGGAGAGAACGCGACGGCCTCGACCGATGCGGCATGTCCGGTGAGCGTACCGAGCGCAGTGCCGTCGCCAAGACTCCAGAGCCTGATGGCGTTGCTGCTCGCCGCCGCGAGCGTCCGTCCGTCCGGGGATATCGCGATCGAGTTGCTGTCGGCACCCGCGCCGGCGGCTGCGTAGCTCTGCAGCTGGCGGCCGGTGATGACGTCCCAAAGCCGGATGGTCTGATCGCCGCCGCGCGAGGCGACTTTGTGATTATCCGGCGTGAAGATGACCGAGCCGACCCAGCTGTCGTGCGCGAGGATCGTTCGCAGCGTATGCCCGTTGGCAACGCTCCAGAGCCGCACCGTATGGTCCGCCCCCCCCGCCACGAGCATCCGACCGTTGCGGGAGAAGGCGACAGCCTTGACGAAATCCGAATGACCTTCGAGCGGTTCGAGTCTCGCACCGCTGTTCGCATCCCAGAGACCGATGGAATGATCCGAACCGCCCGAGGCGAGCAGGCGCCCGTCGGGGGAGAAGGCAACGGACTCCAACCAGCCGGAGTCGCCCGCGAGGACGCGCAACGTCCCCCCGCTTGCACCATCCCAGAGCCGGATGCTGTGGTCGTACGCCCCCGAGGCGATCCGACCGTTCGCGGCGCAAGCGACGGACCAGACCTCGCTCGTGTGGCCGTTCAACGTGCGCACGGCGCGACCGCTCCCGATATCCCAGATCCTGACGCTGTGATCCCAGCTGGCGGATGCGAGAGCGCGGCTCTTGGGGCAAAAGGCGAGCGCGCTCACCCGGCCCGTATGTCCCAGCAAGGTGCGTAGCTCATGTCCGTCGGCCGCATCCCATAACTTGATGGTCTTGTCGACGCTTGCCGAGGCGAGGGTGAGACCCTGCGGCGAGAACGCGACGGCGGTGACGGCATCACGGTGTCCGCTCAGCGTGCGAACTTCGGTGTCGCTCGCCAGGTCCCATAGCTTGACAGTGTGGTCGGCGCTACCCGAGGCGAGCGTTCGCCCATCGGCGGAGAAGGCGACGGCAGTGACGGGGCGCGAATGGCCCCTGAGAACATGCAACGGTCGCCCCGTCGCCACCTGCCACAGCACCACCGCACCGTCGCGGCCTCCCGTGGCGAGGATCCGCCCGTCCGGTGAGAAACTCAGCGCGTTGATGGCGTCGTCGGCGAGCTTGAGCGTGCGCAGTTCGCGGTGCGTGCCGAGGTCCCAGAGCTTCGATGCACCATCTTCGCCCGCCGAGGCGAGGAGCCGACCATCGGGGGAGAATGCGACCGCATGGACCGTGTTCGAATGGCCAAGCTGCGCAAACACCACCGGCCCATCGAGGGATACGCCGAGGTCCCGTCCGCCCGCAAACGCCGCCCATGCGACGCAGCACAAGCACGCGGCAGCGCAGCGAACGCTGAACCTCGAGTGATGAGCCCTATGGAAACCCCATGATTGCACGAGGCCATCCTTGTTCTTGTGGGCATCATCATAGCCGATAATGACGCGCGCGGAGCTGCTCTACCGGGGCGCGTCCTTTCTCTGGGGCGGCCCAGCGAAGAAATTGCCGGCCGGCTCCGGTCTACGGGCTCGCGGTATAGCCGATCGACACACTTCCGCTTCGCGCGATATCGGAGTCGTTGATGTACGAGAATCCGAACGTGAGGGTGCCGCTTGCCGGAGCGTTCGGCGCATATGTCAGACCCAGCTCACAAGCGTCTGAACCATCGACAGTCGCGCAGGTGAACGTGCCCGAACTGCTGCTCCATCCCGACGGCAGCGCGCTCAGCCCGGAGGTGATCGCAAAGCTCGTCGCCGGATTGCCGTCGTCGGTCGTGAAGAGGATCGTGACGGGCGTGACGCTCCCGCTCGTCACCGCTAACGAGCTCTGGCTCGGAGTGGCATTGATCGTGTTGTCGGTCGTCGCTTGGAAGGGAATGTCGACCGTGCCGGTCCTGGCCGCTCCCGCGTCATTCAGATACGAATAGCTGAGCGCGACCGTGCCCGAATCGGCGGCCAGGGGCGTGTAGCTGAGCGTGAGTTGGCATCCGCTGCCGCTGCTCACCCCGGGACAGGTGAATGCCGTGCCCTGCGTGCTGCTCCAGCCGGCGGGCAGCATCGTGAGTCCGCCCGTCACCTCGAGCGCGGTGGCCGGTCGGCCGTCGTCGGTCGTGAACGTCACGACGACGGAGGGGGAAGCCTCACCGACGATGGCGCTGATTTGCCCGGACGGTGCCGCAGTCCCCACGACGTTGTCCTCGGTCGTCGCGGCATAGCCAACATTGACGGTCCCGAGGCCGACAGCGCCGGCAGCATCGAGGTAATAGTAATCGAGACTCAGCGTGCCGCGCGCAATCGCCGCGGGAGCGTAAGCGAGCGCGAGCTGGCAGCCGTTCCCCGTGCTCACGCTCGCGCAGGTGAAGCTCGTCGTCTTGCTACTCCAACCAGCGGGCAGGGCTCCGAGATCGGAGAGCACGACCAAGCCGCTCGCGGGCCGTCCGTCCGCGGTCGTGAACGTAATGCTGACCGGTTGCACGCCGCCCGCCTGCACCGCGGTGATCTGCCCGCTCGGGGCGACCGTTGCGACCACATTTCCCTCGCTCGTCGCAGCATAGGGAATGTTGAGCGTACCGGTGCGTGAAGCGCCCGAGTCGTCCACGTAGCTGTATTCGAGGGGGAGCACGCCGCTCGTGGGCGACGCCGGCGCGAAGTAAAGGAGCAGCTGACAGCCACTCCCGCTGCTGACGATCGCACACGAGAAATCGGAGGCACCGCTGCTCCACCCGGCTGGCAGATTATTCAGGGCGTTCGTGACCGCGAGCTGAGTGGCGGCGTTGCCGTCGTCGGTCGTGAAGTTGACCGTGACCGACTGCTTGCCGCCGCCGACGGCTGCGTCGACTTGGCCCGTGGGTGATGCGAGCGCAGCGACGTTGTTGTACGGCGTCGCCGCGTAGGGGATCACGATCGAGCCGCCTGGAGCCTGCGGCTCGTCGGCATCGTCGATGAAGATGTAATTGATCGTCAAGGTGCCGCTACCGACGCTCGTGGGTGCGTAGTTGAGCGTCGCGACGCAGCTGCTGCCCCCTCCGACGAGCGTGCAGTTGTAGCCCTCCAATCCGCTCCAGCCCTCCGGCAGCGTGGTGCCCGAGATCGCCAACCCACGGATCGGCAGTCCGTCGCTCGATGTGAACGTGACGGTGAGCGTCTGATTGGCGCCGACCGTTACGGCAAAAGTTCCCGGCACCGAAGGTGTGGCGATGACCGCGTCCTGGCTTCCGGCCGTGGCGCCCGTGCCGGTGCTGTAGGGCTCGGTCGTCACGCCCGATGAGTCGCCCCCACCACCGCTGCTACTCGGTTCCGTCGCGATGCTCGCGGGACTGTCGCTCCCGGTGCTGCTGCCGCCGTAGAATCCGCATGCGCTGACGAGCGCCAGCAAGAGGAGGCCGAGTGGAAGTGCCTTGAATGCTTGCATGTTCGCAGGCCCCGAAGACGGCGAGCGTGCCGCGCAGCACCAAGGGCAGAGCGTACAGCTCGGTCCCTTGGAGCGAGGCCGCTACTTTTGTGAGCGGCGTCACGAACGGACGGACGGCTCGAGCAATGTCAAATGCCGCAGGCGACCGTCGGGCGGCGGCCAGCGTGTTTCTCGCATGTCCACTCGAGTCGGCGTGCCGTTAGAGCCCGCCCCTTATGACATATCCGCGGCGTGTGCTCGAAGCCGAGATCCGCCGCGAGTGGGGGAGTCACCGATGCGGATCCGCGACCGAACTGCTCGCCTCGCGCGGATTCGTGGTGATCGCGCCCAACGTGCGTGGCTCGAGGGGCTACGGCATGGCGTTTTCAAAACGCGAACGTCAGGATCTGGGCGGAGGGCCGAACCGTGGATGCGATCGACTTTCCCAACGAGGGACACGGGTTCGTCAAACGTGAGCACCAGCAGGATGAGATCAGCCGCGCTCTGGCGTGGCTGCAGAAGTACCTGCAGAGCGTGCACGGAGGTTCCTCGGCGATGAAGCCGGCGCGGTGGCGCGCGCCCCGGCGATTTTGACCGCGGCGTCGCTCACTGAACGGCGTGGGCGCTGCTGTGCGCGGAGATCTCGATGGGCTGAGCGACCGGCGGCGTACCGCCGGGGCGCGGTCCGAGAATCTCCGCGAGCTCGGCACCACCGACCGTCTCCTCCTTGAGCAGCCGGCTCGCGAGCGCATCCAGCCGCTCTCGCGCATCGGTCAGCAGCCGGCGCACGGCCTTCTGTCGATCGCCGAGCAGCTGCTCGACCTCACGATCGATTCGCGCGCCCGTGGCTTCGCTGTAATCGCGCCCCTGTGAGAGCTGGTAACCGAGGAAGGGCTGCTCCTCCTGGGACTCGAAGGCGACCGGTCCCAGGCTCCCCATCCCCCAGCGTGCGATCATCCGCCGCGCCAAGCGCGTAGCCTGGATGAGATCATTCTCGGCGCCGGTCGTGATCTCACCGATCACCAGCGCCTCGGATGTTCGCCCGGCCAGCATGACATCCATTCGTGCCAGCAGGTCCGCACGGCTCAGGTTGTAGCGATCCTCCATCGGAAGCTGCTCGGTGACGCCGAGTGCGCGACCGTGGGGCACGATGGTGACCTTGCGCACCGGATCGGCATGCGGGGTCAGCCACGCGACGACCGCATGCCCGCCCTCGTGATAAGCGACGACGCGACGATCTTCCGGTGTCAGCACGGTGCTGCGCGCGGCGCCGAGCACGATCTTGTCCCACGCCTCGTCGAAGTCCTTCATCGTCACCTCGGTACGGTTGTTCCGCGCAGCGCCAAGTGCAGCCTCATTGCAGAGATTCGCCAGGTCCGCCCCGGAGAGCCCGGTGGTCGAGCGGGCCAGCTGCTGGAGGTCAACGTCCGGTGCGAGCCGCAGGTGTCGCGTGTGAATGCTCAGAATTCCCTGGCGGCCCGGCCAGTCCGGAAGCGGGACGACAACCTCGCGATCGAAGCGACCCGGACGCAAGAGTGCCGGGTCGAGGACGTCTGGACGATTGGTGGCCGCAAGCAAGATCACCTGCTGACGCTCGTCGAAGCCGTCCATCTCGACCAGAAGCTGATTGAGCGTCTGCTCGCGCTCGTCGTTGACGGCGCCGAGCCCGGCTCCCCGACGGCGGCCGACAGCATCGAGCTCATCGACGAACACGATCGCAGGCTGCGCCTCCTTCGCCTGCGTAAACAGGTCGCGCACGCGGCTTGCACCGATGCCGACGAACATCTCCACGAACTCCGAGCCGCTGATGCTGAAGAAGGGGACGCCCGCCTCCCCGGCCACGGCGCGCGCAAGGAGTGTCTTTCCCGTCCCGGGAGGGCCGACCAACAATACCCCGCGGGGTATGTGCGCGCCGATCTGCAAGTACTTGGAAGGGTGGCTCAAGAAATCGACGACTTCGGTGAGGTCCTGCTTCGCCTCGTCGGCTCCGGCCACGTCCGCGAACGTGACCTTCGGGCGATCGGCGGCGTAGCGACGCGCCTTGTTCCGTGCGAACCCGAACATCCCGCTCTGCGTCCGTGAGGCCTGGCGTCCCATCCACACGATAAGGGCCACCATCAGCACCAAAGGCAACCCGTCGCTGAGCGCGAGCACGAACCAGGGCTGCGAGGGCGCCGTCACATCGATCACGACATGATGGGCACGCAGGAGCGGCATCAGGGCGGCATCTCCCACGACCTCCGGATACGTACTGCGAAAGCTCGTATACCGCGCGGCCGGCGGCGCGCGTTCGCGCGCGACTCGCTCCGTCCCAGCAACACCCGGGGCGTGCCGCTCAGCCTCGGTACTCTGATGCACCGCCGACGGAGCCGTCTGCGGCCAAGTGATGGCATGCGCGAACGTGCCGGTGATCACGGCGGCGACGAGGTGAACCCGCGTCACGTTGCCCGCCGCAACCTGGGCGACGAACTCGCTATAGGGTAGCTTGACCGGCTGATTCTGCCGCGGAAGGAACGCCCAGAGGTTCCACATGAGAAGCAGCGCCAGAAAGACCCAGTACAGGCCAAAGTAGCTTGGCCCAGAGGGTTTGCGTGGATCCGGCAGCGATGGGGGCGAGGGCTTCGTCTCGCCGCCCTGGCCCGACGGCCTGTTGGAGATCTCATCCGCCATACGGCTCCTCCAAGTTCGATCTGCGAGCCCCCTGTCCTCGATAGTAAGGGGTCGCATCTCGAATAGCAGCCGATTCAGCGCGAGCCGCGCAGGAGATGCTGCTGGCCAAGGCTAAGCTGCAAGTTCGAACGGCACTTCATCGCAGAAACTGCAGCAACAAGCCGGCCACGGTCTCTGGAGCCTCCCGGGTTGGGAAGTGACCGATTCCATCGAGGAGCTCGCGGCGATAGCGCGCGGTGAAGTATCTCTCCGTGCCGCGCGAGCTCTGCGGTAGCACACAACGATCGGCGGCACCGTGCAACAATAGCGTCGGCACGGTGATCGAGTGCGCCTCGTCGGCGGCAGCCGTCAGCCTCGCGTGGTTCGGGTCAGGCGCGGCTTCTCCCCATCGCACTCGATAGTAGTGCAGCGTCACATCCAGCCAAGCGGGATTCTCGAACGACACCGCCGTGCGCTCGAAGTCCTGATCCGTGAACCAGCCCGGCGGACTCCACGTGTCCCACTGATAGCGGGCGAACGCCTGCGGATGGCCGCGGACAAATTCAGCTCCGCGCCGGGTTGCCATGAACCACTGGTACCAGAATCCTCGCGCCTGCTCCAATGCCGGCGTGGTGGGCGCTCCCGGAACCCATCCAAGCGACATCACAGCGATACGGTCCACGCGGCGGGGAGCGACGGCCGCCAACAAGTACGCGGCTCGCGCGCCCCAGTCATGTCCGACAACGCAGAATTGATCGAGGCCGAGCGCGTCGGCAAAATCGAGCACGTCCTGCGCGATCGCCGCAACCTCGCCGGAACGGACCGTGTGAGCATGGCGAAAGCGGGTTGGACCAAACCCGCGCAGCCAGGGCGCAAAGGTACGCATGCCGGCGCTCTGCAGTGCGGGTGCAACGCCATCGTAGGTCCGAACATCATCGGGCCAGCCATGCAGCAAGATGACCGGCGGTCCGTTTGCCGGCCCATCGCTCTCATAGCCGATCTCCAGAACGGGCGTCGTGACTCGCAACACGCTCATACAGCCCCGTTGAAGTAACGCGACCTCATCGTCTACTCCTTGCACGGGATCTTTGAAACAAGAGGTGGCGCTACGTCCGGCGCGCCTGCGGGAACGTTCCTGACGCGCGCTGCGCCGGCTTCAGCAGTTCGCCGAGACCGACGCGATGGAGCATCTCGGCGCGCAGACGGTCGAGCACCGCGAAGCCGACGCTGGCGCCGTCCTCGGTGGGATCGTAATGCACCCGGAAGGGGCGCTCCCCGAACGGCGCGTTGACAACATCGAGGATCAGATCGGCGACGGCCGCCGGGTTCGCGTCATCCGGGACGATTGCGGCGAACGCCTCTTGCACCTGCTCGCCGAGGCCCTTGTAGGGGCCGGCCTCGTACTCGGCGAGACGGGCTGCATCGGCCGGTCTGCCCGAATTCGCGAAATGATTGGTGCCCTTGGTGAGAGCGCCCGGAACGACGATCGAGGTTTCGATGCCCCAGCGGCTCAGCTCGCGGGCATACTGTACGGCAAGGGAGTCCATCGCCGCCTTGGCCGCAAAGTACGGCGACAGATAGGGTGGCGTGCCGCCGGCGGAGCTCGAACTCGATACCCAGACGAGCAGCCCTTGTCCGCGGCTGCGCATGTGCGGCAGGGCGGCCCGGTTGACGCGCTGCGTTCCGAGAACATTGACATCATATTGCTCGGCGAACTGCTCCGGCGTGAAGGCTTCGGCGGGACCGAACATCATATGCCCGGCGTTGTGGACCACGACGTCGATCCGGCCTTCATTGGCAATGATCCTTTCAAGCGCGGCGTTGACGGAGTCCTGCGACTGAACGTCGAGCTCGAGCGGCCGCAGATCGATGTTCTCTCGCTCCGAAAGCTCCGCAAACCGCGCCACCTTGTCGGCATTGCGGCCTAAGGTTGCGCGCATCGACCCGTAAACGGTGTGTCCAGAGCGCGCCAATGCTTCGGAGGCCAGTTGGCCGAAGCCGGATGAGGCGCCGGTGACGAGGATGACATTCTCTTGCATGCTCATTCTCCATCCTCCGCGCGGGTGAGGATCAGATGATTCCGCCATTGGCGCGCAGCACCTGGCCGTTGATCCAGGCACCCCCGGGTCCGGCCAGGAAGGACACCGCGTTGGCGATGTCTTCCGGCTGGCCGAGACGCTCGAGCGGCGCGAGCTTGGCCAGATGATCGACGACCTGCTGCGGCTTGCCGTCGAGGAACAGGGCCGTCGCGGTAGGCCCAGGAGCGACCGCGTTGACGGTGATGTCGCGGCCGCGCAGCTCTTTGGCCAGCACGTGGGTCAGCGCTTCGACGCCGGCCTTCGTCGCGGCATAGACGCCGTAAGTCGGCTGATATAGGCCGACGACGCTCGACGAAAGATTAATGATGCGTCCGCCCTTACGCAGCCGGCGCGCCGCCTCGCGCATGGTGTTGATGCTGCCTTTCAGGTTGATCGTAATGGTGCTGTCGAACAGTGCGTCGTCGCCCTCGGCAAGCGTCGCGAGCTTCATGATGCCGGCGTTGTTGACGAGCACGTCGACTCCGCCGAAGGCGGCCTCCGTCTTGTCGAACATCCGGGCGACAGCCCCCGGGTCGCTCACGTCCGCCTGCGCCGTGACGGCACGACCGCCGTCTGCTTCGATCTTGGCGGCCAGCGCTTCGGCGGTTTCAGCGCCGCCCGCATAATTGACGACGACCGTGAAGCCGTCTTTCGACAGCCGTTCGGCGATCGCCGCTCCGATCCCGCGAGACGCTCCGGTGACGATTGCCACTTTGATTTCATTCGATGCCATGTTCATCTCCAGTGAAGCAGGGACGCGCTGCTCGCAAGTGTTGTGCGCCTGCCGCGCCAAATCTTGTTCCGAGAGAGCACCATTGTGTCCCTTCGGTCATTTGATGCGGGCACATGACCTTGCGCAGCCAGGCCGTTTTTCGCGATGGACCGCGGTGCGTCGAGCGATTACCATCGGCGATGGCATGACGATACGCATTCTCACAGTTGACGATCATCAACTGCTAAGAGAGGGGATCGCCGCCGTGCTCGACGGCGAGAGCGACATCATGCTGGTCGGCGAAGCCTCGAACGGACGCGAGGCCATCGAGCGCTTCCGTGAACTGCGACCCGACGTGACGTTGATGGATCTGCGCATGGCCGGCATGAGCGGGATCGAGGCCATTACTCGCATCCGCGCGGACTTTGCCGACGCACGCATCATCGTCTTGACGACGTACCAAGGCGATGCTCAGGCGCTCCGTGCGCTAAAGGCTGGCGCTGCGGGATATCTTCTCAAGGGCACCTTGAGGCGCGACCTGCTGGACACGATCCGGGCCGTGCATGCGGGCAAGCGTCACATCCCGACGGAGATAGCCGCCGAGATCGCCGAGCATGCGACTGATGACACATTGACGGGACGTGAGATCGAGGTGTTACGCCGCGTCGGAGCGGGCAGATCCAACAAGCGGATTGCCGCCGAGCTTGCCATCTCCGAGAGCACCGTAAAGGCTCACCTCAAGAGCGTCTTGGCAAAGCTCCAGGCGAGCGACCGCACGCACGCCGTCACCATTGCCCTCAAACGGGGAATTATCGATATTTGAAACGCACGCCCCTTCTACCCGCCGCGGTTGCAGATCCGCTCAGAGCTCCTGGATCAGGGCCGACTTGCGACGCGACCAGCGGTGCCCGGCGCGCGCGATCTTGGGGCGATACGCGGTTTGCCCAGCGAGACGCAGTTCGAGTTCGGTCCCCTCCCCTGTCTTGCTCCAGAACTGCAGATGGCCCCGAATTCGCTTGGCGCGCTCGCGCATCCCGATGAGGCCCCAGTGTCCGTTGCGACCATCGCTCCGTAGCACCTCGGTGTCGAGGCCGCGTCCGTCGTCGCGTACCCTCAGCGTTAGCGCCTTGTCGCCGTAGCTGAGCTCCGCTTCAATCGCTTGCGCCTGTGCATGTCGGAAGGCATTCGTGAGCGCCTCGCGACCAATGAGCAGCACCTCATCGCGTGCGATCGGGTGAAGAGGACGTGGTGTTCCCTCGATGGTGAGGCGAAATCTCGGCCCGTAAGTCGCCGATAGCTGCTCACCTTCCGCGGCAAGCACCGTCGGAAGATCTGCCGCGTGATCAATCGCTCCGCGCAGGTTCTTCACTCGATCGCGGCTCTCGAGGAGGAGTCGATCGGCTCGCTCGAGCGCGCGCTCCATGAGCTCGTGAGCCGGGTCGGGGTGAGGAATGCGCTTTGCCACCCCCTGGAATCGCAACACGAGTCCTTGCACGCCCTGAAGCAGGGTATCGTGAAGGTCACGAGCGATGCGCTCGCGCTCTGCCATCCGCTCCTCGAGTCGTCCTCTTACTTCGTGAGTCGCCTGGCGAACCCATAAGCGAACCAGGGCCCAAATGGCCAACGCCCCGGCCGCGACGCACAGCGCAATGAACCAGCCGGTTTGCACAAAGGCTGGCGGAATGACGAAGGATAACGCCGCGCCGGTGTCGTTCCATACACCGTCATTGTTGCTCGCAATGACGCGGAAGGTGTACCGACCCGGACGCAGGTTGGTGTACAGCGCTTGTCGCGCGGAGGTGATGTCTCGCCAGTCGTGGTCGACACCGTCCAGCCGATAGCGATAACGCACTTTTTCAGGGGCCGTGAAGCTCAGTGCGACGTAATTGAACCGTACGGCCGTCGTATAAGCGGGCAGGCGCAGTCCGGGAATGGGATCGACGGTGCGATCACCGAATGTCAGCGCACGCATCCACACCGGAGGCGGAACGAGGTTCCGCACGGACATGCGCGGGTCGACGCCATAGAACCGATCTTCCCTGGCGAACCACAGCTTTCCGTCCCCTGCCTGGACGGCGGTCGGGAGCGGCCGTACGACCGCGGCATTCCCCAGCAGTCCGTCCGAGGCGTCGAGCGTGTCACCCCGGATGCGGTATGAGGGACGGCGTTCGCTCCGTTGTAGCTGCGCGAAGGTCAAATGGACGATACCCGCCGCAGCATTGAGCCACAGATCTCCATTGTGCATTTCCACGATGCCGGTAATTCCCTCGAGCGACACCTCTGGCGTCGTCAATACGCGGTGGAAGCGCTCGCCGTCGAAACGTGCCAGACCGAGCTCTGCGCCGAACCAAATCTCATTCCGGTCGGCCTGAATCGCCGTTACGTTGCCGATCGTGAGACCGTCGGCGGCACCGTAGGCACGGACGTGACCGTTGTCCAATGCGAAGACCTTGCCCTCCGGGTAGGAGAACCACATCCGATCCTGGTGATCGCGAACGATGAGAATCGCGGGGCCTCTGGGCAGTTGACTCACGCGACCATACGGCGTCCATCGGCCATCCTTGAAGTAATACACCCCGGAGCGAAAGAAGGAGGCCCAAAGACCCCCGGCTTTGTCCACTGCGAGCGCCTGGGTGTAGCGGTTTGGTGCCGGTGATGCAAAGCGCTCGAGGCGCCCTTGTCGCTCACGCCATATGCCATGGGATCCTCCGAACCACACGCTCCCGTCGTCCGCACGGAATAGAGACGTCACCGCGTCGGTGATGATGGATCTGGACAACCGGCCCTCTGCATAGCGTTGCACCGAGCTTCTACCATTGCTCAGCCACAGGCCGCCCGAGCCGTCCGCTGGAGCAAGGCCTATGTTCAGACCCTCGCCCTCGTTTGCGGCGATGGCCTTGAGAATGCGAGCCGCACGCGCCGGAGCCTCGAGCCGCGGCTCCGAGAAGCGGTCGAGGCCCTCAGTCGTTGCGACCCAGACGTTTCCTTCTCGGTCGAGCGCGAGGTCGTCGCCAAATCTTGAGGTTAGGCCGTCCGCATCCGTAAAGGCGTCCGCGATCTTGTCGTACGGAACGGGCTTGCTGAACTGAGCACTGTCTGGATGGACGATTCGGTACAGTCCAGCTTCGGTCGTGAGCAACCACAGCGCGCCGTCTCGGCCGGAAACAATGTATCCAGACTGCGGTCGGTTGCCAGTGGCAGCCGGAGGCGGGTTCTGATGAATGGCCTCGAGAGCGTCAGCCGACCACCACTCGCTGTTACGGACTGACTTCGCAGAACTCGAATGATGTCCTCGCGCCGGGACCGTGACGCTCGCCCAGATCGTACCGGCGGACGACTCATAGAGTAGGCGGGGACGAGGTCCTGAGAGCGGATACGGCCGGAACCGCTGTTCGCCGGGGTGCAAAGTGACGATGCCACTCGACTGACAGATCCAGACCACCCCTTGCCCATCGATGAGCAGGGAATAAGGTTCGGCCGCCGGGACACCCCTGTCAGGTCCGACGATCGCCCACCGTGCGCCGTCGAATGTAGCGACACCCCCCGATGCCACCATCCACAGCGATCCGTCTGGAGCCTCGGCGAACGAGCGAGGCGAGCCAGGGGGAACACCGTCTCCGACGGGATAGATGTTCCACCGTCCGTCGCGAAAGCGCGCCACGCCGCCGTAGAGGAGTCCGATCCAAATGCCTCCTTCTCGCAGGGCATAAACTGTGCGGACGTGCACCGACGATAATTTTGGGTCGTGCGGTAGCATCACCGGCTCGAAAGCGATACCGTCGAATCGGTACAGACCTCCGTCGGATGCGACGACCCAGATGAAGCCATCGCGGCTTTGTGCGAGTGCATCGATTCCGGCAACCGGCGCACCCTCGCGCCATTCCCAGCTCGTGTGGTGGAGATCCTTGAGCGTGAGGTCGGAGTTGAGAGCCGATACGCAGCTGGACCACAACAGCCCGACCGTCATGAGCCAGAACGCACCCCAAACTGGCGCAGAGGGCGGGATTCGGAACAAGGGAGGGACGAGCGGCCTCACTCGAAGCTTCCGGCGGGGCTAACCTCTAGATACTCCGGGACGATGGGCCTCGAATCACCCGAAAGTACATCCTCCGACTGATACGTCCGGACCGTATCCCAGAAAGACGCCGAAGCGCACGCTGCGCCGCATGCAGCGGCTGTTCTCCATGTTCCCCTCCGGTCCGCCGGGAGTCGCGTTGCTGCTTTTGCGGCTCTCCCTCGCGGCTACGGCACTCCTCGCAGCCTACCTAAACCCGAGCCAGCGCTCGACCTGGGTCGTCTTGAGCCTGTGCGCGCTTGCATGCTCTTTATGCCTGGGTTTGCTCACCCCGATCGTAGCCTTGCTCGCACTGATGTTGCAAATCACACTGCCGTCGAGCCTGAGCGTTACCAGTGCCAATCTTGCCGTGCTCGCTTTCAATACGCTCGCCCTCATGCTACTCGGACCGGGGGCGTACTCGCTCGACGCCATGCGGTTCGGGCGTCGCGTGATTGATTGGCCGCCGCCCGACGGCGGAGCGGATTGACTCCTGGTTTTCGGCTCCCACCTACCCGATCGTCTGATCCGCCGAAGCTACTTTGTGAGGTTGGCGCCCGCGCCCGCCCCGTAGAAGATGGCAGCGCCCTTCAGGGGAGGATCATCGCGATGACGCTGCAAGCATGCCAGGCCTCAGACACTGCCATTCCCTCGAGCGTGACGCGCACACCACGGCACGTGGTTGCCATCGGTAACACGCACGCGGTCCGCACTCAGTCCCGCAGTCCGTCGGCGCAACGGATCATCCCATCGCCAGCCGCTGAGTCGCCCGGTGCTCCGTCCGCCGCGCAGCTCACCGCGGGCTCGCAGGAAGAGCTCACACGGCTCCGCTACGCTCTGGGGGACCTCGCCTGCCGCGCCGTGGTCCGGGGGCTGGATGGCAGCGTGGTGCCGTTGGCCGGAGCGGCGGAAGCATCATGGCTTGAGCGCTCTGAGCAGGCGCTACAGCTCTCCGCCGCGATCAGCGATGAGCAAGGTTGCACCGTCGCTGCGTTGGAGCTGATGTTCGGCGAGCCTGGGTACTCCCGCTGTACCGAGCAGCTCCTCCGTGGGCTCCTTGCCACGACGGCGCGCGCGATCTCCGAACGCTGGTTTCGGCTGCAATTTCTTCCCTTCTGGATCCTCGGGGCGCAGCGCATCGACGACGCGAGCCGCAAGATCCTGCTCGCCATGGACCCCCATCAGCGAATCGTCGGCGCAGATTTTGCGGCCCGCCAGTTCCTCCACGCCTGCGACAAAGGCTTTGGGCCTCATCTGACGCTCGAGATGCTCTTTCGCCGCGAATCACCGCCCTCTCCCGCGCGGCGCCACCTGGACGAGCTTGCGACACTGACCAGCTTCATCGACGGAACGTCCTGGTCGGGACTGATCACGCCACCCGATCCCTGCGCAAATCACGCGGCGTGCGGCGAGCGCGCCTTGCTGCACGCACGCCCGAGATTCTGCCACCGCTTGCTCGCCAGTTCGCAGCCACGCGAAGAACGTGGCGGTCTGCCTGGGCGTATGCTGCGGCGAATCGAGGACTACATCGACGCCCACCTCGACTCCCCGCTGAACGTCGAACAGCTTGCCGGGACACTCGGGATCTCGGTATCGCACTTTGCACGGTGCTTCCGTCACTCGGTCGGGCTCACGCCGCACGAGTACGTGATGCGCACGCGGCTGTCACACGCCGAGAGGCTCCTCAGGGAAACTGATCTGAGCTTGGCAGAGATCGCTCTGACCACGGGATTCTCGGACCAGAGTCATTTCACACGGCGATTTCATCAGCTTGCCGGGATGCCACCCCGTCTCTTTCGCAGAGAGCATCGCTAGGTGGGGAAATCGGCGGTTGCAATCGCGGACTCTCCGCCTTGACTACCGATGCTTCGATGCCTGGGAATGTCACGTCCGTGCCTGATGACCCTCGTGGGCGAAGATGGATACCCTGAACGGCATCAAGACGTTTCGGCAGGTGGTCGAGTCGGGCAGCTTCGCTGCGGCCGCTCACCGGCTTGACATCTCCACGGCGATGGTCAGCAAACGTGTGATGCACGTAGAGCAACGGCTCGGAGTGCGGCTGCTCAACCGCAATAGCCGCGCTCTGAGCCTCACCGAAGCCGGTCGGGTCTATTTCGAACGATGCAAGACGATTTTGGAGGACTTGCAGGCGACCGAGCTGGAACTCGGGTGTTTAGGCCACGCTCCGCGCGGTACGCTACGAATCACCTCACCGAGCTTCGCCGCCGGCGGGCAACTTGCCATCCGGCTCGCGGAATACGGTCGCCGCTATTCGGGCGTTCTGGTCGATGCCTCCTTTGAGGATCGATTCGCAGACCTCGTAGAGGAAGGTTACGACGTTGCGCTGCGAATCGTCTCCAGCCCGGACTCCCTGCCGCCGGGCCTCATCGCTCGCCCGATTCGACGCGTAACGTTCTACCTCGCTGCCTCGCGCGCGTACATCGAGCGGCGTGGCGCTCCGGGATCACCCGCGGATCTCGCAGGGCATGATTTCGTTGCGGTCGATCGCTTCAACTCCTTGCCTGCGGCCTGTCCGAAAGACGGGCTCGAAACTCCGCCTCGAATCGCGCTGCGTTGTCGCTCGATCGGTGGTGCAGCAAACGCCGTCGCCGCGGGAATCGGCGTTGGCCCGGTTCCCGCAGTCGTATTCGAAGACCCGCTGTTCAAGGACGTGCTCGTCCCAATCCTGCCGGAGTTTCCGCTGCAGGAGACGACGCTATATATTCTCTACGTGAGCCGCAAGTTCGTGCCGCTGAAGATTCGCACGTTCGTCGATTTCATCGTGGACGCGCCCCGCGCGATCCCGGACAATCACATCGCCCATTTCTTCGGTTGCGAGCAAGCGCCATCGGCACTTGCGAGGGCCGCTGGCTCCCCGATGGGCTCGCCGCCGCCCTAAGCGCAGCTCGCGCTCTCACATCGGCGCGCCTCGCAGAGCGGTTGCACGGGAGGATTGGCGGAGTTCCCGCGGTTCCTGCGTGGACGACGGCGCGTTGAACAGTCCCGGTTCCGCCTCCAGAATGCGCAGTGGCGTCGCGAAGCTTCGCTCGGCGAAGTCAGGAGAGGTACGGTGCGTTGGATCGTCTTGTGCTCACTCGCTGCAGGGTTATGCGTCATGCCGGGTCGCGATGTGACCGCCGATCCGCGGGGTCAGCCCGGCGAGGGTCTGTGGAGCATCTATAACTCGGTGCTCGCGCATGCCAAGTACATCGACCTCACCCACGCCATGGCTCCGGGGGGTCCGATCGGTGAAGGGTTTACCGACTTCAGAGTGGGGCCAGCGCGTGTGGGCGTCGCCATCCCGGGTCTCGTTGCCAAGGGCGAGCCCTTCACGTACGAGAAGCTAGGAGTCGCGATCACCGCCTACGACCTACCGATGGATCATATCGGCACCCAGTTCGGGCCTCCGGCGCACATGAATGATCACGGAGCGACGATCAGTGATGTTCCACCGACCGTCGCCGTGCGCCCGTTGGTGGTCATCAACGTCGCACCGAAGGTGGCTCGCGACCCCGGTTATCAGGCGACCGTTGCCGACATCCAGGACTGGGAGCGTCGCCACGGACCCGTTCCGGCAGGATCAGTCGTCATGGTCCGCTCCGACTGGTCCAAGAAGTGGAATGATCCCAGACGCTTCACCGCACGGCCGTTCCCCGGCGTGAGCCTGGCGGCGCTCCAGTATCTGTATCTCGATCGGCATGTGCTGCTGCAGGGCCACGAGCCGCTCGATACCGATGACACGGCTCCACGTTTCGTCGGGGAAACCTGGATCCTGAAGCATAACTTCGCACAGGCCGAGGGAGTGGCGAATCTCGATCGGGTGCCGGAAAGCGGGGCTCTGATCGTGATCGGCTTCGCCCGCTTCGAGGGCGGCACCGGCGGCTTCGCGCGCTACGTTGCGATTGCCCCGCCGAGCTGGCCCTACGGCGTGACGATCGATCAGCAATCCGGCGCACCCCTCCCCACTCATCTGCATGCGTTGCGGCGAGGCGCCGACGGCGTCTTGCGGGAGACTCACTGAAGAGCACAACCGATTCCCGTCCATCTCCCGCGTGCGAGCGGCGTCGCTATGGCCACTGAGGTTCAGGCTGCTAGGCGGGCGCGCCGGCGCCTCAGCACGCTCCACCGTGTTGACCGGGCAGAGATTGCTACTATGGCTGCGTTGCGCGAGCCTACCGGCCCTGCCGTTCGAGGAGCATCGGATGAACACCCCTGCGAAAGCCGCCTCGAAGCCCTCGCCGAGATCCGCAAGAAAGACCGCACGCAAGGCCAGGGCGAAGACCCCGCGCCGAGCTGCGCACAAGACCCCTGCGCGAGCCGCACGCGAGGCCGGATCGCGCACGATCTCGCAGTCGGCATCGCGGGCCGCGCGCAACCCCGCGTCGCGGGCGGCACGGCGGGTGGCGTCGCGAGCCGCGCCACATGGCCCACGGTCCTCGGAAAGGATTCTCGATCTCATCGGCGGCATGTGGGCAGCGCGTGCCGTCGGCGCGGTCGCCCGGCTCGGCATCGCCGATCAACTGGCGGGCGGTCCGCGCACAGCCCGTGAGCTCGCGCCGGCTCTCGGAGCCGATGAAGCGGCTCTCTATCGCCTGATGCGCGCCGTCGTCTCGATCGGCGTGCTGACCAAGGATCCCGGCGGCCGCTTCGGACTCACCTCGTTCGGCCAGTGCCTGCGCTCCGCAATCCCCGGCTCCATGCGCGCCGCCATCGCCTCAGAGGTCGACACGGTGCACTGGGCGTGCTGGGGCCAGCTCGACGATTGCATCCGCACCGGAAAGCCGGCATTCGAGAAGGTCTTTGGACTGCGCAATCCCTGGGACTACTACCGTGACAAGAACCCCGACGAAGGGCGGTTGTTCTCCGAGAACATGACCGCCCAGTCCGGGGCGGAAGTGCGGGAGATCCTCCGGGCTTACTCGTTCAGCGGCGCGCGGTTGGTCGTCGACGTGGGCGGTGCCCATGGCGCGTTCCTCGCGGCGGTACTGAAGCGCGTACCCCACGCCCGGGGAGTCCTCTTCGATCAGCCGGATGTCGTGGCGCGCGCGCAGCCGACTTTGAACGGGCTCGGCGTCGCGGATCGCATCGAGCGGGTCGGCGGCAGCTTCTTCGAGTCGGTGCCGGCCGGGGGCGACCTCTACCTTCTCAAGCACATCCTCCACGATTGGAACGACGAGGAATGCGTGAGAATTCTCTGCTGCGTCCGTGAGGCGATGACGCCTGGCGCGCGGGTGGCCGTCGTCGAGATGCCACTCCTCGAGGGAGGCAGCCCGCCGTTCGCGGCTCTGCTCGACATCAACATGCTCGTGTGCCTCACCGGCAAGGAGCGCACATCCGCGGAGTACGCCGACCTGTTCCAACGGGCGGGGCTCGAGCTGGCCGGCGTGACTCCCACGCGCTCACCCGTGGCGGTGATCGAAGCGCGGAGGGCTCAGCGGCTGAAACGCCCGCCACACTGACGGCGGCGGTCTCCTCTGCCGAAGTGCGCGTCAACGGGGCCGCTGTCACGCAGCGGGATCTCGCCGCGACAAACGGGATCGTTCACGCGATCGGTGCGGTCCTTCTGGCGCAGAACTGGCAATTACTGGCGGCCGCCGCCTGACAGTCGCCTCCTATAACATGACCTTCATGCACTTCGAGGCCCCTCACGGGGCCTTCCGTTTAATGGATGCCGCTTGCGTCACTTCCCTCGGACCCCATTACGTCAAGCAACGCTCTGATATCGATCTGCGCGTCACGTAGAGCGTCGGCTGCCTTGGGGTTGGTCACCTGCTCGACTCCGCTTTGGATCTCGGTGACCCAAAGGCAACCTTGTGCCATATCACGCAAGTTGCTCGCGAACATATCCATGAGGTCATCAACCCGCCGCGCCGCCGGTTCCAGCTTGTCGCGATCGAGCCGATCGTCTTTGAAGTGCATCAGCGCGGCGCGCGCCCGCGTGAGGCTCGCGCGGAGTGTTCGAAGGTGAGCCAGGATCTGTGAGCGCGCCGAACCCGATGAGCTGGTAGTAACTTCCATAGGACCCTGGTACTCCGCAAAGATGCTATTCGGTGATCGAGGAATTGTGACGAGCCGGGACACCAGCGCCGTGCGGACGCATGATACCTCTGCCGGGTTTCGCTTTCCGCGGCATTGCGGCCCCGGTGACTCCGCTTGACTTCGCCCCAATCGATTCGCAAGGCTCGATCGAGGCGGCGTACCCATCCACGTCCTGGGCAGCCGCACAGCCGCTTTCGTAAGACGCTCGCCCCGCAGAACGCGACCTGGTGCTCATCTCCTGCAGCACGTTTCTGAGCTCCTTGATCCCGCGGCGAATGGCACGAGGGTGTGCCGATCCGACGCCCAGGACCAGGCCCGGCGGCATCGTGCGATCGATCGTCAGCTTCGACAGTGCGACCGCGTCGATGCCTCGCGCGGCAGCCCGCCGGCAGGCCTCGTCTTCATCGATGTCGGAGGCGAGCCAGGCGATGGTCTGCAGAGAGGCCTGGCTCGGGGCGAGTTGCAGGAGACCGCCGAGGTCGCGTTGCACCGCCCGCACCAAGGCGTCGAAGCGCGCAGCGTACAACTCGCGCACGCGGCGCATGTGCTGCTCCATGTGCCCTGCCGAGATGAAGTCACACAGCGTCGCTTGCTCGAGCACCGGTGGGAAGCGATCAAGTATCGAGCGCGCAGCGGCCACCGCTTCGGCGAACCCGAGCGCACGCAGCAGTGACGTTGCGCCCGCGTAGCCTGGGTCCTGCACCCACACCCGATCGCCCGGATCGAGCACCAGCCGCGCGATCAGGTCGAGCGATTGCTGCGTACCGGTCGTTATCACGATATGGTCGACCGTGCACCTCACACCCCGGTCAAGCTCGAGATAGCCGGCGATGGCATCCCGCAGTGGCCGGAACCCGAGCGGCTCGCCCGCCGCCAGCAGCCGCCTCGCATCGCCGCGGCACAGATGTCGCGCGGCGCTGTGGCTCCACACCTTCGGTGGGAACGCATCGAGCGCGGGTCGAGCCAGCCGGAAGGTCTCGACGCTGACGTTGGACGAGAGTCGGGGGAAGGGGTGGGCGAGCGGCGTCCGCGTGTGGAGAGCGACGCGCGGGCTGAGCCAGTACGCGCCAGACCGGCGTATGCGCCCATTCCGACTGCGCGCGCGGTGGTGCGCCAGTCCCCCAGCATCTCTCGGACGAAGGTGCCGTTCCCGACCCCGACCCCGGCCGCTAGGTGCCCTTCGGCTCCGAGCCGATCGAACGCAGCGACCACTGTCCCACGTGCGATGCCGTGGTCCGACGCGAGCGTGCCGGTGAAGGGGAGTCGCGCGCCCGCGGGCAACCGGCCGTCGAGGATCGCCGCACGAACCTCATCGAGCCGAGTCTATCATCCGGCTGAGATTCGGCCAGCTTTGCCACGCCACGTGTCTTTTGTTGAAGGCCAAGGTCGACGGAACTCTGCTTGCGGTCAGCAGCAGTATTCCGGAACCGCGGTCGCGCGACTGGTGATTGAGACGTTGGGCGTTTAGGGAACCCCCGGCCGCCTCGCGCGCAGGCATTCTCGGCGTCATATTCTTGGCCGCCGCCGATGCGTCAGCGATCCTGATCGTTCCCTGGAACCTCCTGATAAAAGCTCTCGGCGTGGGGCACATAGGGCGCTTCAAGCTCGGCGCGGTCCGTTGCACTCAATGTTACGGATAGTGCCGCGATCGCCTCAGCCAAATGACTGGACTTTCCCGATCCGACAATGGGTGCCGTAATCCCCGGCTGCGACAACAGCCACGCCAACGCCACCTGGGAGCGAGAGAGGGCCAGGCGCTCGGCGACTGAGCCGACCGCTCCCACCACCTTCCGATCCGCATCCTCCGTCGCACTGTAGAGCCTGGCTGCCGTGAGATCGTGAGAGACGCGGTCGGAGGTTGACGGTGCCGCCCACGGCCTGGAGAGCCGGCCCCGCGCCAATGGGCTCCATGGTACGACACCGATCCCTTCGGCCCGGCAGAGCGGAATCATCTCGCGCTCCTCTTCTCGGTTGAGGAGATTATAGTGCGGTTGCATCGATACGAAGCGAGTCCAGCCACGATAGTCCGCCCGGTGCAGCGCCTTGCAGAATTGCCAAGCAAACATTGATGACGCCCCGAGGTACCGCACCTTTCCACTTTTCACGAGATCGTGCAGCGCTTCGAGCGTCTCCTCAATCGGCGCGTCGTAGTCCCAACGATGAATTTGATAGAGATCAACGTAGTCAGTACCCAGTCTGCCCAGACTGGCATCGATGGCGGCGAAGAGAGCCTTGCGCGATAGGCCGCGGCCGTTAGCATCCGGTCGCACCGGATAGTAGACCTTGGTGGCCACGACGACCTCGTCTCGTCGAGCATAGCGCGCTATGGCGCGCCCCAGAACAATCTCACTTTCCCCCGATCCGTACATGTCGGCCGTGTCGAAAAAGGTGATTCCGAGTTCCAGCGCCTGACGAATGATTGACAGGCTCGCCTCCTCGCCGATCCGCCAGGCGCGCGCTTGCACACCAAAACTCATACAGCCGAGCGCTATTCGTGAAACCTTCAGCCCAGAATTCCCGAGACGGACGTAATCCATGTGGCCTCCTCGCCTTGCAGTGACATCAATCGACGGGCGCCGGTCTCGGCCGATGAGGTGAGACCCCTATCATCACCAGCACAATACCGAGAGCGAGTGCGCCGATTGTCGTCGCGCACGCGGGTGGCCGACGCAACAGTAGCGGCCAACGGGCGGCGCCGTCGCGAGACGCGCGAACCGCCGCCATGACCTGTTCGGTGTCGCCTGCCGCTTCCCCGCCGTACATGTTCGCGCTCTCGGAGAAATCGATACCCGCCTCCCCGGCGCGTCGGAAGATCGGTCCCATTGTCCAGGGTCACGTTCTCTGCCCTTCGACCGCTCTCGAACTAGGAATTCGGGCGATGCAGCGCCACGCCGATAACAACGAGCCCGATGCCACAAGCATCCGGGATTGACGGTATCTGTCTCAGCACTAGCACGCCGATGATGCGTGCCGTCGCCGGAAGCAACGAGAGCATCAGCGCGAAGCTCGCGCGGGAGTCGTGCCATTGCAAGCTGGTCGCACACGTAGGGGATCACCGAAGAGCAAATGCCGACGCCGATCGCAGCGGCCAGCAGAACCGGACTTGCTAACACGGGCGCCGTTTCGCCAATCCCGAAAGGCAACGCCGCGAGCATCGCAACGAGCATCGCTGCGCCTAGACGATCGATTCCCGCTGTCCCGCCGTCTGCCGCGATGCGATGCGCGAGGACGACGTAGAGGACGAAAATCGCGCAGTTGGAGAATGCGAAGAGGAAGCCAGGTAGGTCGCGCGTGATGCGCAGATTCGTGAGAAGAAACACGCCTCCGACGGCGAGTGCCAGAGCGAGAAGGTTACGGCGGGTACGCAGGCCGGCTGCAGCCAAACCGATCGGTCCCAAAAATTCGATCGCTCCGACGGTGGCGAGCGGCACGCGGTCGATGGCCTCGTAGAACACGCAGTTCATCGCAGCCAGCGAGACTCCGAGCCCGAGGACGAGCATCACCTGTGCGGTGGTACCCGCACGGGCGGCAAGTGGGGCCGTCATGGCGGTTCACGTTCGCAGATTATTCCGGCTCGTTGAATGCCATCTCGTAGGTGATATGCTTCCGCATGCTTCCATTTGAAGGAGAAACACCACTTGCGCCTTCAATCTTCGGAGCTGCTTCATGACACCCGCAACGTGCAGCTCCTGAAACTCTTGAGCGAAAGCCCACGTACCAGCATCTCCGAGCTAGCGCGGCGCGTTGCGATGTCCGCGCCTGCGGTGCGCGAGCGCATACAGCGCCTGGAGGAAGCCGGAATCATCCGCGGATACCGACTCGATATCGACCCAGTGGCATTGGGCTATCCGATCGCTGCCTTCGTCCGTGTGCGTCCCGCCCCGGGCGCCTTGCCGAAGGTCATCGCGCTCGCCAAGCAGATGCCGCAGGTGAGTGAATGTTACCGAATCACTGGGGAAGACTGCTTCATACTGAGGATTCATCTGCATGAGCTCGACGAGCTCGATCGCATCCTCGACCAGTTTCTCGCATTCGGGCAGACCACAACCTCCATGATCCAGTCTGTCCCCGTCCCATTGCGTCCCCTGCCGTTTCCGGGTGATCCGTAACCGCGATTGGCTCCCTCGGGGTGTGAGCGGGCGCCGAGGATCAGCGTTCAATGTCGGAGGAACTTGACATCGACATCGAATTACTGATAAGTAATATATTACCAATGGGTAAGTTATCATAGGAGGTACCGTATGCCACAGGTGGTGCGCAGCATAGAGATTGAGGCGCCACCCAGCGCCGTCTGGCGTTGGCTTGCAACACAGGAGGCATTGCGGCGGTGGGTCAGTCCCAACCTCGAAATCGATCTCCGGGTCGGTGGCGCCTACCGCTTCCTCGGCCCGGATAACGAAACCTGGGTGGTGGGAACGGTGCTGGAACTGGTACCGGAGGGCACGCTCATTCTGTCATGGATGGAGGAGGGGCGGGGCTGGCTGTACCCCGCGCGACTGGTCATATCACTGGCGGCGTCGCCGCTTGGTACGAATGTTACGCTGATCCACGACGGCTTCGCGGGAATCGGGAAGCCAGGATGGCCTGATACGGTGAAGAACTACGAGATCGGAGCCGATGCTCATCGGGTCCTCGAGAAATTGGCGGAATTGGTTGCTACCGATGGTCCCGCGTAACGCCGTCGATACGCTCTTCCGGATGCTCGCGGATCCCACGCGGCGGCGCATTTTGGATGTCCTGGTAGAGCGCGGCGAGCGGACCGTGAGTGAGCTCGCCGCCGAGTTCCCGCAGTTGGTCACGTCGGGCATTTCCAAGCACCTGATGGGGTTGCGGGCCGCGCGTCTTGTCCACGCGACTCGCCAAGGGCGACGACAGGTATACCGGGCCGAAGCCGAGGCCGTTACGACTGTACTCGCGCCTTGGCTTGCCAAGTATGAGCAGTACTGGGCCGGAGCGCTGGAGCGCTTGCGCGATCTTGCCGAGCACTCGGAGTCCAATGCCAGCCATTCGCGACCGGCATCCGCTCGGCATCCCGACCGGCGAAGCGCGGCGCGCACGAAGGTCATCCGGAGTCGAGTTCAGGGGAAGCATCGTCAGACCGCCCGCGGATAGCCCCAGCGCTTGGCGGGACGAGGGCGTGAGCGCGCAAGAGGCCATCGGGCGGGTAAATGGAAGCGACGGAAGGTTTTGCCGCGCCGCTACTCGATCAGCTCGATCCTCGTGAGATGCACTTCGACCTTCTCGCCGAGCTCGGTTCTGGAGCCGCCCCTCGCATGCAGGATGCCATGCTCGGGTATTCAGCCCTCAGCTCGCTCCGGTCGGATCGACCACAATCAGCCCGTCGAATCTGCGGAAATCCCGGTCGGTTGAGTACAGTGTGGCACCCTGTTCGAAAACCATGGCGGCTAGAGCCGCGTCGATCACACGCGGCCCACTGATGCGCGCAGCGCGCGCGATCCGCTGAAAGTTTGACCAGAACTGGTCACCTGGCTCGACCACGAGCACGGTGGGACGCTCGAGTAAAGTGCCGATGATGCCGCACGCATTCTCTGTCGTTATGGGAGTGCGTACCGCACGAGGATTGGTGGCGATCCTAATAAAGGCAAAGCTGGTTTGCCATGGGAGCCCGACTGGCTCATCGTCATTGAGCAGGGCCTCCAAACATTTGCGGCAGGCGTCGTGGTGAGCCGAGCTCGAATCGTACGCATACAGCAGAACATTGGCATCGAGCAGTCTCACCGCCGCCGAGGTCCCTCGAGCTCATCGAGCAACGCTCCGATGGCGTCGTAGGTGTGGCCCGGCTGGGCGCCCCCCAGATTCTGTGGCTGCACACGAAAGGCCGGTGTGCTCTTCGGGCGGGAGCGTTGCGCAAGGGAGCGGCGCAGGTGCTCGTTGACTATCGCCTTGAACGGTCGGCCAGTGCGGCGCGCCTCGGCTTGCAGCCGGGCGGCGACATCGTCTTCGAGTGTCAAAGTGGTTCGCACATCATGATGTTAGATATCAGACATCATGATGTCAAGAACGCATTCGAGCGTGTGGGTGCGTTCTGTGCTGTCGGCCGGAAAGACGTTCTGTGCCAATGCGCGCATCGCTCCTGCCTCACCCTGGAGCATCAAGCTGCCGCAAGGCGCGATCCTCGTGCAAAGGCAGCCGTACCCGATTTTTTGTGCAACAATCGGCGACGGTGTACTCAAGCATCGCGTTCCATGCTGCGCTTCCCCACCATTGATTTGGCGGCGCTGCGTGACGGCTCCGCAGCGCACCATCGAGAGACCGTCCGCACGCTGGGCAAAGCCTGCCGTGAGACGGGATTTTTCGGCGTGACGGGCCACGGGATATCGGCTGCTGCGAAAGCAGCGCTCTTCCAAGCCGCGCGCGATTTTTTCAGCCTCCCCCTCGACGAGAAGAATGCGCTGTCGATCGCGCGCTCGCCGCACAATCGCGGTTACGTTGGGCTGCGGGCGGAGCGACTCAATGCCGGGTGCGCCCCTGATCAGAAGGAGGCGTTCAATATCGGCCTCGAGCTGTCGGCGGATGATGTCGAGGTCACTGAACGGCGTCCGCTACGGGGCCTCAATTTCTGGCCGGATCTGCCGGGTTGGCGGCAGAGGATGCTTACCTATTACAACCAATCGCTCGAGATCGGCAGGCTACTGCATCGCGGTTTCAGTATCGACCTCGGCTTAGAAGAGGATTTCTTCGACGCGAAGCTTGCGGCGCCCGCTGCGGTCCTGCGGCTTCTTCGCTACCCTCCGCGCGTTCCACCCGTCTGCGCATCGTCCAGCCTCGGACCGACGTCCGAGGCGCCGGGCGCGGGTGAACACACTGACTACGGCAACATCACATTGCTCGCGACCGACGGCGTTGCTGGTCTACAAGTGCGCCGGCGCGATGGCCTCTGGCTGGAGGTGGCTGATACGCAGGATCTTTTGCTGTGCAATATCGGTGATTGTCTGATGCGATGGACAAACGATCAGTATGTATCCACGCCACATCGCGTAAGAATGCCGACTGCCGAACGATACTCGATCGCCTTTTTTCTCGATCCCAACCCGGACGCTATCGTCGATCCGGCTATGGTGCGGCCAAACGAAGCTCCGCGCTACGAGCCCATTTCGGTCCGCGACTACTTGCTGAGTCGTCTCACCGCGACCTATGACCATCTCAATCGGGCTGCCATGGCATGAGATCGCACGCTGTCACCTCCACTCCATCTCGTGAGCAGTCGGCGCCGACCGCGGACGCGCCGCGTTTTGAGCTGCGACACAACTGCGTGTCGCTGGTAGAAAATTTCGCGCAGACGCTCGGCGCGCTGTCCCCGGTCGGCACCGTTAGCGTCATCATTCCGTTGCTCATCGCGAGCGCGGGCAACGGCACCTGGCTGCTGCTACTCGTCATCCTGAGCGTCTTCGTTACCGTCCTGACTACGGTGTTGCGATTCGCGTCAATACACTCATCTGCGGGCTCGCTGGCCGCGTTCGCACGACTCGGGTTCGGCCCCTGGGGAGGCTTGATCTGCGGCTGGATCTACATCGTGGGCATCGTTTACTGCATCCCATCGGCGATCCTGGCGTCGGCGTCCTATTGCGACCTCTTGTTGATACCCAAGTTCGGGGCCGCGGGGAGCGCCGTGCGCGCCGAATGGATAGCCGTGGCGTTGACCGTCGCCATGTGGCTCGCGGCTCACCGCAGCGTCAAGCTCTCGACAAACCTCATGCTCGTCATCGAGTGCTCTTCATTGACATTGGTGCTGTCGCTACTCGTTGCCGGTATGTGGCATGCGCACGCCTGGCTTGACCGTGCTCAGATCGGTTTGTCGGGCGTACATTTTGCCGGCATGCAGGGTGGAGTTGTGCTTGCGTTCATCCTGGTAGCGGGATTCGAGGGTGCTACGAGTCTGGGCGAAGAGGCGCAGCATCCCAGGTCGTCAATTCCGCGTGCAATTCTGGGTTGCATGCTGCCGCTGGCAGTACTCTATTTGCTGGTTACCTATTGCATCACCTCCCTTGAAAATAGGGGTGTCATCGCGGGGCAGATAAACGGACTGACCGTGCCCTTCGATGACCTCGCGCACGCAATCAACAGCCCGTGGCTAGGTTCTATCAGTTCGCTCGGGGTCGCGTTGAGCTATTTCGCGTGCGGGCTAGCGTCGCTGACCATCGCTTCCCGGGTATTGTTCGCCATGGCGCGGGACGGGCATTGCTGGCCGAGTTTCGGCAAATCGCATCCCGTCAATGGAACACCGCATCGCGCCGTTGCGCTGATCTCGATTTTATGCATTGGCATTCCGCTCGGCATGATGATCGTGGGAACGGATTTCGGAGTTAGCTTCAACTTCCTGACTCAGCTGGGTTCCATTGGCGTCGTCGGGGCGTATCTGCTGGTCGTGGTCGCACTGCCGCTCTATCTGCAGCGGAAACACGCGCTCGATGCGCGCGATTTGAGCGCAGCCGGTATCGCAGCGTCGCTACTGGGTCTGGTTCTGGTGCTCAGCGTCTATCCCGAACCCGCCCCACCGTTCGAATACGTGTCGTACGTGTTTTTTGCGTCAGTGGCCGTATGTTTCACGGCGTCGCTGATGCGCACTCGGGCGTCCCTGCGAACTCGCGCCCCAGTGCCTGGAGTTGGCACTCCGTGAACGATGTAACCGCCATTCTCAACGCGCGTATCTACACCGTCGACCAACACTTCACCGTCTACATGAATGGCGTCATCGTGTTTGACGAGGACGGCATTCAGGCGGTGGGCGAAGCGAGCAAGATTCCAATCCCTCCCGGCGCAAGTGTTATCGACGGCGCGGGCCGTTTTGCCGTCTTGCCTGGGTTGATCGATGTCCACTCTCATTCCAGCCTGCTCAAGGGTTTCAGCGAGAACGCGCAACTCATGGATTGGCTGCCTCAGTATCAGCGCGAGCACCACGCATTGAGCGAGGAGGATGCCTATTTTGGTTGCCTCGTGAGCTACATGGAGGCCGTGAAGGGTGGTACCACTACGGTCATGGATATGTACCGCTTTTTGCAGAGAGGGGCAGATGCGGCGCGCACGCTCGGGCTGCGCGTGCATCTCGTACCTTACGCGGCCGACCATCCCACCAAGCACTTTTTTGAGACGCTGGAGACAAGCGAAGCGCTGATCGAGTATTGTGCGAAGTACAACCGGCTGGTCGTACAGCCGTGGCTCGGGTTGGAGCACATCACCTACTGTTCCGAGCATATGTTTCGCAAAACACGCGATCTGTCGGATCGTTATGGCATCAACATCCATACGCACACCAGCGAACAGCGCGAAGAAGTCGCGATGGTGCACGCGCTTTTCGGTGATCGACCGGTCAAGAAACTCCATGACTGGGGAATCCTGAAGCCGGGCACGGTTCTTGCCCATTGCGTCTGGCTCGATGATGCGGAAATCGCCATCCTTGCCGATACGGGCACCGGGGTGGCGCATTGCCCAATCAGCAATATGAAACTTGCGTCCGGGCCGGCGCCCCTCGCGAGCTTCAGGGATGCGGGTCTCAACGTCGGTCTCGGATCCGACGGCGGAATCTCCAACAATTCCCTCAGCCTGTGGGAATGCATGAAAGTTGGATCGCTGTTGCAAAAAGTCACGCGGCTCGACGCCACGGCGGTTAGCGCCGAAGAGTCGATTCGCATGGCGACGATTGACGGTGCGCGCTTGCTAGGCGTGGACCGGCACATCGGTTCGCTGGAAGCTGGTAAGCAGGCTGATATCATCATGATCGACCTCTGGCGCCCTCATCTTCTCCCCATCGTAGAATTTGAGGGTCACGATCCCGTGCTGTGGAATCTTGTGTTTGCCGCCCAGGCAAGTGACGTTGAGCATGTTTGGGTCGGCGGCAGGCGCGTCCTGTGCTCGAGAAGGCTAACTGGTATAGACGAAGACGACGCGCTGCGGGCGATCCACGCGCGCACTATCGATCTATTGAAAAGGCGTGCGAAAATGGACGCCGTGCCGATCGTTTAGCTTCCGGAAGGCGGATAGATCGACGTGGCCGACGCGACGGACGTAACGGATTCTGTGCCATGGCACGCTGGCTCGCTCGACGCCCATGCATTGATCCGCAGGTTGCCCAAGATCGAGATGCATCTGCATCTCGAGGGTGCGATTCGCGCGGACACGGCCGTCGCCCTGGCGCGCAAGAACTGTGTGCCGCTGCCGCCCTTCAAAAGACCGCAGGATCTCTATACCTTCACCGACCTGCCGAGTTTCCTCGTGGCCTACACCGCAATTGCGCAGGCCGTGCGGACCGCCGACGATTTCCGCCGCATTACCTACGAGATGCTGGAGAGCTGCGCGAAAAATGGCGCGCGCCGCGTGGAGTTTTTCATCAGCCCTCACGCCCACAAGGGCGTGGACTTCGGCGTGCAACTCGATGGAATTCGAGCCGGAATGCGGGAGGCGGCGCAGGATTTCGGACTGTCTGCGGGGTTCAGCCCCGGTGTTAACCGTGAGTTGGGACCCGCTGCGGGAGAGGAATACCTCGACCGGATCCTCGAGCATCGCAGCGACGAACTCATCGGTCTCGGTCTCGACTACAACGAGCCGCCACATCCGCCGGAACCGTTCGCTCGGCTGTTTTCCCGAGCACGCGCCAACGGTCTGCGTCTGTCAGCCCATGCCGGAGAGACCGGTCCTGCGGCGTTTGTGAGGGGCTCGATCGAGGCGTTGAAGGTTGACCGGATCGATCATGGGTATAACGTCATGCACGACGCGGCGCTGGTAGAAAGCTGTCGCGCGTCGGGGCTGATGTTCACATGCTGTCCGACAAACACCCGCTTTACCTTCTCCGGAGTCGACATGCACGATCCTCGTCATCCGATCCGCGCTATGCGCGAGGCCGGACTCGTCGTGTCAATCAACTCCGATGATCCGACGATGATGCAGATCGATCTTGCACATGAATACCAGGTCGCTATGAACGAGCTGGGCTTCACGCCCGCCGACATCAAGTCCT